>Ga0228617_1000440_pt1 | contig 20143 bp, 19 predicted proteins | sample 18DmetaG_FD_190061 | JGI IMG/M metagenome (GOLD analysis project Ga0228617, IMG submission 190061) | Seawater microbial communities from Monterey Bay, California, United States - 18D | ecosystem: Environmental > Aquatic > Marine > Coastal | place: USA: California | collected 2016-10-20
AGGTAGAGATGAGGATTATCAGGGCGTTCCGTTCGTTGGACGTGCTGGGCAACTTTTAGATAAAATGTTATTATCAATCGGATTTAATCGAAACGAAAGTGATATTGAGAAATCTGTGTATATCACCAATGTAATTCCATGGCGTCCACCGGAAAATCGTGAGCCATCTAGTGAAGAAATAGACATGATGATGCCTTTTTTAAGGAGGCACATAGAATTAGTTAATCCGATGGTGGTCGTGGCGATGGGAAATGTCAGTTGTCAGTGTCTGTTGGGGCGGCGAGGGATTACCAAGCTTCGGGGCATTTGGGATGAAGCCTTCGGGATTCCTGTATTGCCTATGTTGCATCCTGCTTATTTGTTGCGCAACCCGGTGGCCAAACGGGAAGCTTGGTTCGATTTATTAACTTTAAAGGAAATGGTTTTAAGTTGATGTCACAGATAGATATGGATCGACAATTTGTACCTGTAAATTTTGCGATTCTAACGGTTTCAGATACTAGATCGATAAATGACGATCTATCAGGAAATTTGCTAGCTGAAAAAATTCAAACTGCGGGTCACTTTGTTATATCTAGAGATATAACTACCGACGACGAGGGTAAAATAGTCTTGCGTCTGAAGAAATTAGTGGAGCGTGAAGATGTAGATGTGATTTTGTCAACTGGCGGGACGGGGTTAACAGGAAGAGATGTTACAGTTGAAGCCCACAAAAAAATCTATGAAAAAGAGATAGACGCTTTCGGTACACTTTTTACATTAATAAGCTTTGAAAAAATTGGTACATCAGCGATACAGTCTCGTGCTACGGCAGGTGTTGCTGGTGGCAAATATCTTTTCGCACTTCCTGGAAGTCCAAGTGCTTGTAAAGATGCATGGTATGGTATCATTGAAAAGCAGTTTGATTACAGGCATCGGCCGTGTAATTTTGTTGAAATCATGCCAAGATTGGACGAGCACATGAGGCGGAAGTGATCCATTGGCTAATTGGTTCCGTATTCTAAATACCCAATAACTGAGTAGGACTTATAATGAAGTTCTTAGGCAGAGGGCTGGTTGGCCTTCTTTTATTTTCATTAACTTTAGGCTTGCTAGGCCTAGCAGGAAACACACTTAAGGTCGCTGTTCAAGATCGTATTAACGAAGAACCGAGGGTTCAAAAAACGCGAGAAAGGACGTTTGCTGTTAAAGTCATTCCTGCTGAAATCACTAGTATTAATCCTACTTTGTATGCGTTTGGTGAAATTCAAAGCCGTAAGACACTAGATTTGAGAGTGGCTGCGGGTGGTCAAATACAGGAGCTATCAAGTAATTTTGTCGAAGGTGGAAGCGTAGAGGCAGGTGAATTATTAATCCGCCTGGATGATGCAAATTATCAAACAGCAGTCGATTTGGCAGAAAACGATTTAATAGACGCTCGAAATGAAATGTTAGAATCTGCCAGGAGTCTTTCGTTTGCACGAGAAGAACTAGTTGCAGCAAGGGAGCAACAAAATTTACGTCAGCGAGCTCTTAAAAGACAAAAAGATCTTGTTTCGCGTGGTGTTGGAACGGCAGCAACATTAGAAAATGCAGAATTAGCTGCATCGGCAGCTACCCAGGCAACCCTTTCAAGAAGGTCGGCCGTCGATCAAGCAAAGAATAGAGGTGCGCAAGCTGAGACCAGGTTAGTTCGAGCAGAGATCGCTCTTGACGATGCGAAGAGAAAGTTGGAGGACACTGTGTTGTACGCAGAGTTTTCAGGATTGTTGAGCGGTGTATCGCTTGTAAAAGGCGGTATTGTTTCAGCGAATGAACGCTTAGGACAACTAATTGACCCTAAGGTCCTAGAAGTTTCTTTCAAGGTAAGTACGAAACAATATACTAGATTATTGGGCGATAATGGTGAGCTCTTAAAGGCTCCTATCTCAATTGGTTTGACTAATACGGATAAGGGTCTGAAGGCTGATGGCGTGATTACCCGTGACAGTGCATCAGTAGCCAAAGGTCAAACAGGCCGTCAAGTATATGCTAAATTAACTGAAACCGTGGGTTTTAAACCTGGAGACTTTGTGTCGGTCAAAATTGAAGAACCCAAGCTAAATTATGTGGTAAAATTGCCTGCCACCGCGGTTGATGCGAGCGGTAATGTTTTGATTCTTGGAGACGGAGAACGTCTAGAAGAAGTTCAAGTCAAATTAATGCGACGACAGGATAATGAGGTTATAGTTCGTAGCCGAGATCTAAGCGGTAAGGAAGTTATTGCTCAGCGAACTCCGGTATTAGGAGCTGGAATTAAAGTCAAACCAATACGCTTGGGTGAAGAAAATAAAGTAGCCGAGGTAGAAATGTTGGAACTAACTGAAGAGAGACGGGCTAAGTTGATTTCGGCAATAGAATCGAATGGATATATACCAAAATCAGCTAAAGAAAGAATAATTGGACAGCTTACTCAACCCAAAGTGCCAGCTGATGTCGTTGCGCGTATTGAAAGTAGAATGGGAGGCTAGGAGTACATTATGGTTCGTGATTTACCAATCGGTGCTGGCGGTATTCTTTCATATTTTACGCGACACAAAACAGCGGCAAACCTACTTCTGGTGCTCTTAGTAGTTTCAGGATTACTTACGCTGCCCAACATGCGAGCACAATTTTTTCCAGACGTAGTTGTAGATGATATTTCTATCGGCGTGAGATGGAATGGTGCAGGTGCAGAAGATGTAGATGCCGCTATTGTTCAGTTGCTTGAGCCCGTGCTTCTTGGAGTAGAAGGCGTTACAGATGCAGCAAGTTTGTCCAGAGAAGGTTCAGCGAAAATTAAGCTAGAATTTGAGCCAGGTTGGGATATGGCAAGGGCTGAGGCAGATGTTGAAGCAGCAATTGATCAAGTTTCAGCGCTTCCTTCAGATTCTGATGATCCTACAATTATCCGGGGGAATTGGCGTGATAGGGTTGCAAATGTTGTAATTACAGGGCCTATTGCAGTTGAGCAGCTGGGTTTGTTTGCAGATGAGCTTACGTCTCGGTTATTCGATGAGGGCGTTACTAAAACAACAATTCAAGGTTCTATAGCTCCAGAGGTTCTGGTAGAAGTACCGTCCTCAAATCTCATATTTTACAATACATCTATGAGGGAGATCGCACTCGCAATTTCGCAAGAAGTAGATACAAACCCTGCTGGAGATGTGACAGGTGCTAATGCAAGAGTTCGGACAGGTGTTGAAAAACGCAATGCGACTGAGATTGGTAATATAGTTCTTAGGTTAAATTCGGATGGGTCAACCTTACTTTTATCTGACGTGGCCGAAGTTAAGATGAGTGGTATTGACAGGGAAAGATCCTACTTCGTGGGTACCAATCCGGCTATAGGTATCCGTATTGATCGCTCCCAACAAGGAGATGCAATTGATATACAACATTCCGTAGAGACAGTTTCTGACAAATTTCAGGAAACCTTGCCTTTAGGGACGACAGTAGATCTAGTTAGAACGCGTGCTGACTATATCACTGGCCGCCTTAAAATGCTCCTTGAAAATGGGCTGACTGGCTTAGGGCTAGTAGTATTATTACTGTTCTTGTTTTTAAACGCCCGGACCGCGTTCTGGGTGGCTGCAGGTATCCCCACAGCTATGCTAGCAGCAATTACCGTCATGTATTTTGCTGGTATTACGATTAACATGATTTCACTTTTTGCGTTAATTATTACTCTAGGTATCGTAGTAGATGATGCGATAGTAGTTGGAGAACACGCTGATCACAGAGCTCGCATGGGATTAGAGCCGTACGAAGCGGCTGAAAGTGCTGCAAAACGAATGGCATTGCCGGTTTTTGCTGCAACTTTGACAACTATTATTGCGTTTTTTGGTTTGGTGGTTATTGGCGGAAGGTTTGGCGACTTAATCGCAGATATTCCGTTCACTGTTGTCGCCGTACTGGCGGCCTCCCTTGTAGAATGTTTTTTGATTTTACCAAATCATATGGCTCACTCACTAAAGCATGTCGGTAATTCGTATTGGTATGACTGGCCGTCGCGCGTTGTAAATTATGGCTTCGCCTGGTTTCGAGAAAAGATTTTTGGACCATTCACGCTATTAGTAATTTCTTCGCGTTATGTCGTATTGGCAGGTGCGATTGCTATTTTAGCATCCCAGGTTACGATGGTTATTTCGGGCAAAGTAAACTGGCGCTTTTTTAATGCCCCTGAGCAATCATCCGTAACCGGTAATTTTGCAATGGTGGATACTGCGACACGCGCAGACACATTAGCAATGATGAAAACGTTACAAAATACTGTAGAAGAGCTTGGGAAAGAGTATGAAGAAAAGCATGGTAAAAATCCGGTAAAATATCTTTTAGCGGAAGTAGGTGGAAACTCTGGGCGTGGATTATCCGGTACTGAAAATAAATCAAACGACTTACTTGGAGGGATCGGTATTGAGCTGATCGATGCGGATCTAAGGCCTTATTCTAGTTTTGCTTTTGTTGGAGAGTTGCGTGAACGTGTTCCCCGGACCGCCCTTCTAGAGCAAATATCTTTTAGAGGGTGGAGAGCTGGCCCGGGAGGTGATGCTCTAGATATTCAATTATTTGGTTCTTCTTCGAAGGTTTTAAAGGAAGCTTCTGAAGAGTTAAAAGATAAACTTGGCAGCTATTCCATTGTATCAGCCCTAGAAGATAATTTAGCCTATGATAAAGATGATCTCATTCTTCAATTGACTCCCCAGGGTCAAGCTATTGGCTTTACGATTGATGGTTTAGGCGCAATTCTCAGGAATCGCTTGAACGGCATTGAGGCTGCCACTTTTCCTATTGGGCCACGCAGTGCCTCGATTAGCGTGAAGTTACCGGAAGGGGAATTGACCTCTGATTTCTTGGATAGAATGCTCCTTAAAGCGCCTGATGGCTCATACGTCCCGCTGGCTGACTTGGTTAGTGTAGATCGGCAAGCAGGGTTTTCGACTGTGCGGCGTGAAAATGGAATTAGGCTTGTTTCTGTAACAGGAGATATTTCTGAAGATGATCCAAAAGCCGCTCAACAGGTAATAGATACTTTAAAGTTAGAAATTTTACCCAATTTAGCCTCAAAACATCAAGTTGAGTGGCAACTTGCTGGTCTTTCTGAACAGGAGGATAGATTTCTAAATGAAGCGCGCATTGGTTTTATTACATGTCTGATTGGTATTTATCTGGTTTTGACTTGGGTTTTCGCGAGTTGGACACGCCCTATTGTGGTCATGGCGGTAATACCATTTGGTTTAGTAGGTGCAATTTGGGGTCACTATATATGGGAAGTCCCACTTTCAATGTTCTCTGTTGTTGGTTTCCTTGGTATGACAGGAATAATTATCAATGACTCAATTGTTTTAATTACGAGCATTGATGAATATGCTCGTGATCGTGGAATAGTTCCCTCTATTGTTGATGCAGTAAAAGATCGGCTGAGACCGGTAATCCTAACCACTCTAACTACTGTACTTGGCCTAACCCCACTGCTTTATGAAAATTCATCACAAGCTCAGTTCTTGAGGCCCACGGTGATCACTTTAGTGTATGGTTTAGGATTTGGTATGTTACTAGTGTTGTTGGTCGTGCCCTCATTAATTGCGATGCAGGGCGATATGAAAAGGTTTTCTACTGCCCTACATCGTGGGCTGAAATTTCGAAATTTTCGCATTCGCGTCGGGTTCTATATTGCGGCCTTCTTTATAGTCGCTTGGCTAAGCATGACAGTTGTATCACAAATTTTAATTGGGAAATCATTAGTGAGTTTTCCATTATTAGGGTTTTCAATATTGAATGGCATTAATATGTCTTCTGCCTTTCTCCTTTATTTAATAGGTGTTCTGGTAATCCTTTTGATTTTTTACGCGGTGACTGCTGTTAATCTCATGAGGTCTCCAAGACAACGGCTTTAACTTGAGCATCCGAAGAATTCGAGTGATTGATTTGGTCCAATAATTGTCGTCCTTATTTTATCTCTTGAGATAACCGTGGGCAGTTCAGAATCTATTCCTTTTGCCGTTGAGACAAAAATATGATCATCAAGAATGCGTGACCTTTTTGAGTTTACGAAAAATACAGAATTACCAACTTCTATGACAAAAAGACTTATATTCCTTAGCCCACTGTCAAGATTCTTTTTGCTAAGTTTCACAGTTAGTTCGCCGTTATTGATTATACACTGGGGGAGTTTGAAACTTAGTTCATTAGAGTCAATTGGCGACGACAATATAGCAGCCATAATCTTCTGATTTTTTTTGTTTTGACTAGGTGTTGCAGAATAAGAAATGTTCAATGTTTGAAGTATACAAACGTCTTTACAGATCCCAATATCAGCTTCTACTGTTAGCTTTACAGGTTTCGAAATATCGATGGGTGTTACTTTGATTGGAAGTAATACATTGTCCGTATAACCAATAGACCATAAATCCGCCTCACCAAAAATAATAGGTGTGGGCCACATAATTTCAGCAGCAAGAATATTTTCAGAGCTATTAAAATTGAATGTAGGTCTTAATCCAGTTTTGCCTGGCAAGCGCCAATAGGTTTTCCAGTCTTTTTCCAAATTAATTTGCAAACCAAAAATAAGTTCCTGATCTCTTTTTATCCAGCCATCTGTTATCTTTGCGCTTACGAGACCGCTAGAATGAGAGACCAGGGAGCCGCAAATTATAATGCTTAAAAACAGTGTTATAAATCTTAAAGAATTCATAAACTTGAGCTACATTATTTATATCTCTAAATGAAGCTTAAATATATACCACGTCATTTAAAATTACCTTGGGCAACTAGCTACTCTTTTAAAGATGCTCTCCTTAAACGGTCGTTTATAGCTAATCCTATTCCCTCATTTGGAATTGGGCTCACGGAAATTGTTATGGGATCAGAACTGTCTAAAAGGTGGAGGAAGTTAAAGAGGTTCTGAGCTGCTTCAGTTAAACTTTTGTCTTTGGACAGATTTAAATCACAGTTCACGTTGCCAAACCCCAACTTTTTCTCTCCCTGTTTCCAGTCTATTGCATTAAGACGCAACTTAGCATTTGGCGCATAGTGGGACTTCGATTGACCCGGTGCAATAATCGGTCCTTTCTTGTCGTAATGGTGAATTTTTGAACCTATTTCATTCGAAATAGCTTTAGGTGTAATAGCGCCCGCTCGTAAAATTGTAGGCTGAGGTTGAAACGTTACAATTGTACTTTCAACTCCAACTGATGAACTTCCCCCATCAATGATTGCATCTATTTTTTTATTCAAGTTTTTCAAAACATGATCTGCTGAAGTTGAGCTTATTTTACCAGATATGTTTGCCGATGGTGCTGCTAAGGGTCTATCCAATTGGTCTAAAATATTTAAGGCTACTGGATGATTTGGCATTCTTACTGCTATAGATGGAAGACTTGCGCGAGCTGTTTTTGCAATTTTAGAATTTATTCGAGATGGCAAAACAATTGTCAGAGGCCCAGGCCAAAATTTCTCCGCAAGAGTTTGAGCTACATCATTCCATTGGGTATATTCTTCTGCCATTCTCGTATTCTTAACGTGAATGATTAAAGGATTATAAGCCGGTCGTCCCTTAGCTTTAAATATTTTTAAGACTGCATTTTCATTGGTAGCGTCTGCCGCAAGACCATAGACCGTTTCAGTAGGCATCGCCACCAGTCCACCCAGCCTTAGAATTGATACGGCTGCTTCTATATCTTCCAAATTAGTTCCCAGATTTTTCGTTTTCACGAACTGCTCCCTTTTGACGTTGCGTCTTGCTTGATCCATTTATAGAATTCTTACACTTATCTTTGTAACCTTTTGTACCTTAAAAGTATGGAATAATCACGAGGATCTATATGCCAACGCGAGCTCCTGTTTCTGAATTCGAATTTATTTTGAACGAAATTATTGATTATGAACAAATCATTAAAACATCAAGGTTCAAAGACACAAGTTCGGAATTGGTATCTCAAATTCTGAGTGAGGCTGCGCGCATGTGCGATGATGTTTTGTCTCCTTTAAACAGGGTAGGCGATTTGCACCCAGCAATTATAAGCAATGGTGTTGTTAAAACCTCGCCTGGTTTTGGTGATGGATATCATGCTGTAGCTGAAGGTGGGTGGATCTCTACGTCAGCATCTCCAGAGTTTGGTGGTATGGGATTGCCGCAAACGGTGACTGCTTGCGTAAACGAGATGATGGCTGCGGCTTGCCTTTCCCTGCAGTTAAACCCCTTGATGACACAAGGACAGATTGAAGCAATTGAAAACCACGCTGATGATGAGATTAAGTCGTTATACTTGCCAAAACTTATTTCAGGTGAGTGGTGTGGTACTATGAATTTAACAGAACCACATGCAGGTTCTGATGTAGGGGCCTTGTCCACAAAAGCAGAGCCAAACGGAGATGGTTCCTATGCGATAACTGGCCAGAAGATATACATTTCTTGGGCGGATAATGATTTTACAGAAAACGTAATCCACCTTGTTTTAGCAAGGCTTCCTCACTCAATTCCTGGTCCGAAAGGCATATCACTTTTTCTTGTTCCCAAAAAGCTTCCAGATATCAATGGTAAAGCTGGGGTCTCCAATAAATTAAAAGTTGTTAGCCTGGAACACAAGATGGGGCTCCATGGAAGCCCAACTGCGGTCATGCAGTATGAAGGTGCTACTGGCTGGCTTATTGGACAGCCAAACGATGGATTGCGTGCAATGTTTACTATGATGAACAACGCAAGGTTGGGTGTTGGGGGTCAGGGTATTGGCGTTGCTGAAGCAGCTTTTCAGCACGCCACAGATTATGCATTGAACCGAAAGCAAGGTAAGGCAACCGTTCCCAATGCGCATGGCACAATTATTGATCACGCGGATGTTCGGCGCATGTTAATTTCAATGCGTGCGGATATTTTTGCTTCTCGATCACTTGAATTAGACAATGCAAAAGCAATCGATATGGCAACCGCAACGGGAGAAACAGAGTGGGTCAACCGGGCGGCCTTTTTAACTCCGATCACCAAAGTTTTTGGTACTGAGATTGGTGTTAATATATCTTATCTCGGAGTTCAGATTCATGGTGGTATGGGCTTCATTGAAGAAACTGGCGCAGCACAATTCAGCCGAGATGTCAGAGTAACTGCTATTTATGAAGGAACAAATGGGATCCAAGCTATGGATTTGGTTGGCAGGAAAATGATGGATAACGGTGAAACAGCATATGCAATTATTAACCAAATAAAAGAATACATCGATAATTTATCAATAATGAAAAAAGACCTAGCTGAACTTGTCGCTATAGCCAATGAAACACTTCGTGAAACCGTCGACTACTTTATATCGAGGAAAGATGTATCGGACCGTTTAGGTGGAGCTATGCCTTTTCTAATGGGATATGCTAGGGTTTTAGGTGGGTTTTATCATCTAAAAGCCGCAGTTGCGGAGGGAGGCACTGGGTCTCGGACTAAATTAGCTGAATTCTATATTCGTAGAATACTGCCAGAGGCAATGTCTTTTCTGGCTGCTGCAAGAAGTAATTCTGAAGAAATTTATAATCTTTCTATAGATGAGTTAGTTGGGTCATGAAGTGACTGTTCACTATCCTTGGGAAGAAGCTCCTGAATTTGCTCAACCTTTAAAAGTCGCTGATGGAATTTTCTGGTTTCGGGTGCCTTTGCCGATGCCCCTCGATCACGTGAACGTATACGTGCTTGAAGATAAAAATGGATGGACCGTTGTTGATACAGGTCTGTCAACAAAAAAAACAAAAGAAATGTGGCAAAGAATTTTTTCTGGTCCGTTGGCCGGTAAAGAAGTTCATAGATTAATTGTCACGCATCATCATCCAGATCATGTGGGTTTGGCTGGGTGGTTTCAAAAAGAATATGATGTAGCGCTATGGATGACGCGCACAGCATGGCTGACCGCCCGTATGCTATGTTTAGATGAGCAAAAGATACCCCCACCTGAAACGTTAGAGTTCTGGCGTAAAGCAGGGATGCGCTCGGATATTATCGAGGAGCGCCAGGGTGGAAAACCGTTTAACTTTGCTGATGCCGTATCTGCTTTACCACTTGGGTTTCGGCGCATTTTGGATAATGAAGAGATAAAGATAGGAGATAGGATTTGGAAGGTGAGGGTTGGAAATGGTCATGCGCCCGAGCATGCCACCTTTTGGTCCAAATCTGATGATATCGTAATTGCTGGGGATCAAATTATTTCATCTATCAGTCCTAATTTAGGTGTTTATGCAACAGAACCCAACGCTAATCCCGTAAAGGAGTGGATTGACAGCTGTCATAAGTTGAGTGCGTTTGCCACGGACGATCACCTTACTTTGTCTGGTCACAAGCTGCCATTTACTGGGTTAAAATTCCGCTTAAATCAAATGGTTGAAAATCATGAACTTGCACTTGATCGCCTCATTAATTTCTTAGAAAAGCCGCATACTGCTGAAGAGTGCTTTAGTGTTTTATTTGGCAAAAGCATTCAAAAGTCGGAATATGGTTTGGCGTTAGTGGAGGCAGTTGCACATGTTAATTGCCTTCACTTAGAAGGGAAGATAACTAGACTCGTAGACAAAAACGGTGCCTACAGATACCAAAGATTATGATTAACTGTGGCAATTTTTATCTAACTTACGGGTGACAACTAGTTTAAAATTCGTTAAAAATAATTTCGTAGTGGAAGGGAAGTAAAATGGCTCAAGAACACAAACATGGCGCAATGGACACTGAAGTGCAGGAAAAAACATTTGCTGGGTTCATAAATTGGACCACTAAGACAGTGATTATATGCATTTTAGCCCTTGTTTTTATAGCTTTAGTTAATGGATAGAAATTTAAGCTTCTCTTACCACAGGAAATAAGTACTCTTGCTACGAATTATGGTGGTTTCGGTTTTATCTATCGTCGTCTAACTGCGTATACACAAAATCGATTTTATTGTGAGTTATAAAAAATATGCTCATAATAAAAAAACATCATAACCTAGTTTATAAACAGAGTTTTGATCAACTGGACAATTTGGTTTGACAAAAAAAGATTTACTCCAAGGATATATAATCGCGCCTAATCCAGATGGTGTGAATTTAACTAAAACCGTTGAAGGTTTAGATCATTTTGGAAATACCGTTGTTAGTCAGGTTATTGAGGAAAAGCCACTAACAATTTATCTAAATAGCCAAGAAATTGTAACGGCAATGACAATTGGTGATTATCCCGAATATTTAGCAGTGGGATTTCTCACAAACCAAGGAATGCTTGATAATTCAAACCCTGTAAAATCGGTTGATTTTGATGAAGACTTATCGGTCGTTATTGTTCGAACTGAAACAGAAACTAGTTTTGAAGAAAAGCTTAAGAAAAAAACCAGAACCAGTGGCTGCGCTGTGGGAACGGTTTTTGGCGATATGATGGAAGGATTAGAAGGTTTAAGGCTTCCCTCAAGCAATTGTAAGGTTTCTTGGCTTTATAACTTATCAAATGAAATAAATCAGACCCCTTCACTGTATCTCGCGGCTGGTGCAATCCACGGCACTGTTATTTGTAAGGAACACACACCACTTGTTTATATGGAAGATGTCGGTAGACACAACGCGGTTGATAAAGTTGCCGGTTGGATGGCTTCAAATGACATCGATGGTAGTGATAAGATACTCTATACAACTGGTAGGTTAACATCCGAAATGGTCATAAAAACTGCCCAAATGGGAATACCAATATTAGTATCAAGGTCAGGCTTTACGGCGTGGGGAGTAGAGATTGCAGATAAAGTTGGTATGACACTAATTGGTCGAATGAGGGGCCGAAGATTTACTTGCTTGGCGGGATTTAATCGTCTTATTTGGGATATGAACGGCGCCGGTTGCGATGAAAAATAAACCACCGTCAATCATTTTGGCAGGAGGCCTCGCTCGTCGCATGGGTGGGGGTGATAAGCCACTATTAAAGATTGATGGGTCACCAATGCTTGATCATGTGATTCAGCGTCTCAAGCCCCAGGTTTCTAAAATAGCACTTAATATTAACGGTGATCCCTCTCGCTTCTCACACTACAATATTCCAACCTTTCCAGACACCATTCAAGGTTTTTTAGGACCTTTAGCTGGAATTTTGTCTGGGTTGCGTTGGGCTCAGAAGTCTAATGCAAATTGTATAATTTCAGTAGCAGCTGACACACCTTTTTTCCCCTGTGATTTGGTTGAAAAATTGGTGACTGCGACTGCTGATATGGAAGAACCACTAGCTCTGGCTGTTACAAAAGATGAAAACGGAAAAGTGCTTCGACACCCCACTTTTGGTATTTGGCCAGTATCACTCGCTGATCACCTTGAGGATTCGCTATCACAAGGACTTAGAAAAATTGTACTTTGGGTGGATCAACATCACTGTAGGCTGGTTGATTTTGATCAGTCTCTTTTTGATCCTTTTTTCAACGTCAACTCACCTGAGGATTTATCAAAGGCGGAGATAATTCTTGGAGTAAAAAAATGAAATTATTTGGTGTAACGGGCTGGAAAAATTCTGGAAAGACTGGGCTTGTTGAAAGATTGGTAGCCGATTTCGTAATGCGTGGGCTTACTGTTTCGACTGTGAAGCATGCACATCATAGTTTCGATGTTGACCATCCTGGTCGAGATAGTTACCGCCATAGGTCCGCTGGAGCAAAGGAAGTGCTTCTTGTTTCCAGAAATAGATGGGCGATTATGCATGAGTTGAGGGACGAAGTCGAACCACAATTATCAGAAATATTATCGAAAATTGATAAGGTCGATTTGGTTATAATTGAGGGTTTTAAAAACGAACACCATCCAAAAATAGAAGCCTTCCGAGAAGAAACAAATACTTCTGTCATAGCATCACAAGATGACTCAATTGTGGCAATAGCTTCAAATGCATCTTTGACTGGTTTTAATATACCAGTATTTGATTTAGATAATACCTCTGAAATAGCAGACTTTATTTCAAACTGGTTAGATTTAAATGTTTGATCATGTGTTTGCTATAGATTGGTCAGCAAGGTCGAGGCCAAGTCCCAAAAAGCCATCTCCAGATTCAATTTTCATAGCACAAAAGGATGCTGGGAACGCTGAATATCATCCAAAATATTTTAGGACGCGCCTTTCAGCTTACGATTATTTGAAGGTCGAGCTAAAAAATAATCTTACGCAAGGTAAACGGCAATTGGTTGGCTTTGACTTCGCTTTTGGTTTTCCAACAGGATTTTTATCAAATTTGGTTGGAGGCAACGATGTCAGGTTGCTTTGGAAATGGCTCTTTGAAAGGATAGAAGACGATGATGAGAATTCAAATAATAGATTTTTAGTAGCCGACAAATTAAATTCTTTATGTAATGGCATTGGACCATTTTGGGGGTGCCCTGTAAATCTAAAGCTGCCAAATCTGCCGTTTAAAGGGACAGATTGTAAAGACTACAACTTTCCACAATTCCGACTGTGTGAACTATTTACTGCGGCGCAATCAGTGTGGAAGTTATATACTACTGGTGCGGTAGGCTCACAGACTTTACTTGGTTTGCCCTATTTGTATCAATTGGCATCAGAGTTTGGTGAAGAAATCGCTTTTTGGCCTTTTGATGATGACGCATTCTTAGGCAACAAGAAAATTGTTGTTTGTGAGATTTATCCAAGTATGTTTTTTGACAGAAATGCGCAAGGAAGATTAATCGAAGTGTATCCAGAGCAGCAATATAATATTAATGACGCCACCCAAGTACATTTAATGGTTGAAGTATTGTTAAATGCTTTTGAGTATCCTTGGTTCCAGTCTTATTTAATCCCTAACAATTATTCTAAGCAAATATGTGAAGAAGGTTGGATTTTTGGTCAAAGAATGGAGAGTGGTGGATGAAAAAACCACCACCGCCTAAAAATGATTGCTTTGCACTGCCTCAAGGAACCAATTGGACGCCGGTAGATGAAGCTTTGAGACACTTAAGATTGGCGTCCAAGTGTTTGGTCGGAACCGAGAAGCTGTCTGCAGTAAGTGCCGCTGGGAGAGTTTTAGCTGAGAACGTTCATGCTTTTTATAGCAGCCCACCGCATAAAAATTCTGCCGTCGATGGGTATGCCCTTAATTCAAAAGATTTGAAAGACAGTGATCTAATAAGTTTAACAATTTTGCCTGGAAATGCAGCCGCAGGCCGTCCATATCCTGGTGAAGTTATGTTAGGCGAGGCCTTGCCAATATATACTGGTGCTAAAATGCCGGCCGGCACAGATACTGTTATTTTGCAAGAAGATACAGCTTCTGAAAACAATAAGTTAAGTTTTTATGGACCACTGAAGTCTGGCGCTAATACTCGAGACTTAGGGGAGGATGTGGAGAAGAATTCTTCAATACTTCCGAAAGGCAGAAGAATTACAGCGGGTGATATTGCATTAATGGCTTCTACGGGGGTTTCTTCAATCACGGTATATTCAAAACTAAAAGTTGGGATATTTTCGACTGGTGATGAAATTGTCAGTTCCGGAAGTGAGCTCGCTATTGGGCAAGTGTTTGACGCTAACCGGCCGCTTTTGAATGCTCTTTTAAACACATGGGGCTTTGATGTTATAGATTTGGGTATTCTCGGAGATGATAGGAAACATATTGAGACTACTCTGGAAAAGGCGAGCACAGAAGTAGATGTAATTATAACTTCAGGTGGTGCGTCCGCTGGACAAGAAGATCATATGTCCGCCATACTAACAAAAAATGATAGCTTATCAGTCTGGCGTATTGCTGTGAAACCTGGGCGCCCTTTGGTGCTAGCAGTTTATAATGGTAGGCCAGTGTTTGGACTTCCCGGGAACCCGGTTGCAGCAGGTACATGTGCCATGGTTTTTGCTAAGCCAGCGCTTAATATTTTTTCAGGTAGGGAATGGTTAGAACCTCTTTCATTTCAATTACCTGCTAATTTCTCAAAATCAAAGAAAGCTGGCCGTAGAGAGTTTTTAAGGGCAAGAATTCGAAATGGTAAAGTGGATGTTTTTCAGTCAGAGGGATCTGGCAGAGTAAGTGGATTATCTTGGGCAGAGGGATTTGTAGATTTACCAGAGCACGAGTTGAGTGTATCACCTGATGACATCGTGAAATACATCCCTTTTTCGTCTTACATGGATTAATTCCCATTCTCGGGTAATTTGGAGGACACTTATTTCTTTACATCCATGTCAGTTGAATGCTGGACAATTTTTATTTCGTATGAAAAATGTCCCTCATTAGGAGACTTTAAATGACAACGACACGTTTCGCACCATCTCCCACGGGGTATTTGCATATTGGAAATTTGCGAGCAGCATTAATGAATTTTTTAATAGCTAAAAAGTCTCAGGGGGAGTTTATTCTAAGAATAGATGATACTGATGCAGACAGATCGAAACAAGAATTTGTCGACTCGATATTGTTTGACTTGGAGTGGCTGGGGTTAAAATGGGATAAAATCGAATATCAATCAAAAAGGTTAGAGCGATACAACAGTACAGCTGCAAAATTAAAGGATTTGGGTAGGTTTTATGAATGCTTTGAAACCCCTACTGAACTTGATTTAAAGAGAAAAAAACAGCTCAATATGGGCAGACCACCTGTATATGACAGATCTGCTTTAAATCATACCACTGATGAAAGACTTGCACTTAAAGCAAAGCATGGTTCGGGACATTGGCGATTTCTTTTGGATCATGAAAGAGTAACTTGGAATGATGGTATACTTGGTGACATTTCAATTGATGCTGCATCAGTATCTGATCCAGTTTTAATTAGGGGCGATGGTCAGTTCCTTTATACTTTGGCGTCGGTGGTAGATGATATAGAAATGGGCGTTACAGATATTGTTCGTGGAGCTGACCATGTAACGAATACTGCTACTCAAATTCAAATAATGAAGGCGTTAGAAGCTCCAACTCCAAAGTTTGCGCATCACTCGCTCCTAATTGGGCCAAAGGGTGAGTCTCTGTCTAAAAGGTTTGGAGCTATGGCGCTGAAAGATTTGCGGGCTTCCGGACTGGAGCCCTTTTCAATAATATCTCTCATTGCAAGGCTAGGATCGAGCCAACCAGTGGAGTTGCTTTCTAATTTTGAAGAAGTGGCGGCAGCTTTTGATTTATCAAATTTTGGCTCTGCATCCACAAAATTTGACCTAAATGATCTCAAACCTTTGACACAACGTTATATTCAAAATCTTCCGTTTGAAAAATTGAAAGACGATATTGTTAATGCTGGCGTACCTGCGGATCTAGCAAAACCGTTCTGGAATGTCATACATGAGAATATAAAAACACGCTCTGATTTTTTCGAATGGTGGGTAATTTGTAATGAGGGAGCAACACCTATAATTAGCAACGAAGATAAAGAATTTGTTTCGGAAGCTTTGGCCTTGCTGCCCTCACAACCTTTTACATCTGACACATGGGGCCACTGGACAGCTGCAGTTAAACAGGCAACGGGTCGAAAAGGTAAAAATCTGTTTATGCCACTTAGAAAAGCCTTAACAGGAAAGGAGCATGGCCCGGATATGGCGGCGCTTTTACCCTTTTTACAGGTAATCAAAGCTAAGGAATAATTTCAAACTAAAGACTAATAACTCGTCCAAAGCTTAATTTTCTCTAGATCACAGGTTTAGAGATTTTTTTGAGGCGAAGTTTGATAGTTACTTTTCCATTCTTGCATTGTCATTCCGTAGAAGAGTTCCCTAGCTTCTTCTTTCTCCATAGATATTCCCCGATCGACGGCTGCTTCTTGGTACCATCTTGCGAGACAGTTTCGGCAGAAGCCTGCTAAATCCATTAAATCAATATTTTGAACATCAGTACGTTTGTCCATTAAATGTTTTTTTAACGAGCGAAATGCAGCCGCTTCTAATTCAAGTCTAATTTGATCGTCCATTAATATCTCCAGCACGATAGATAGTTTCCACTTTATCTATAAATGGTTTTTAAATTAAAGCATTAAAGATATTGCTATACAATGATTTGTAGAAACCATAAATATTCTTTTATTGAATAGTGGAATTTTTAACGTGGCGAGTTTTATTTTCAAAATTTTAATAAGTTTTTGGAAATATCTTTTGCATATCCATGTTGCGCCTGTAGCTAAAATAGTTCATACAAAAATTATGTTACCGCTAACAATTTTCTATGGTTCTCATCGTATAAAGGAAAGTAAATGAGACGTCATCGCAATGTAAAAATCGTTGCAACACTTGGTCCGGCTTCAGATGATTACGAAACTATTAAAGAGTTACATTTGGCTGGCGCGGATGTATTTCGCCTAAATATGAGCCATGGATCGCACGACGATATAGCGCAGCGTCATCAAATTATAAGAAAAATTGAGGAAGAATTAAATAGTCCAATAGGTATACTCGCTGATTTACAGGGACCAAAATTACGTGTTGGAGAGTTCGATAATGGCTCTGAAAATTTGGTTGAGGGACAAGATTTTTGTCTTGATTTAAGGCCTGCTAAGGGAACTTCGAAAAGAGTTAGTCTACCACACCCTGAGATTTTCACCGCTCTTTCTGCTGGGTCAGTTCTATTGGTAAATGATGGCAAGATTAAACTAGAAGTAAAATCATGTGGTGAGGATTTTGCGGATTGTATTGTAAAAGCCGGTGGTGCGATTTCAGATCGCAAAGGAGTAAACGTCCCGGATGTAATTCTTCCGCTGGCTGCGTTGTCTGATAAAGATAGAACAGATTTAGAATTTGCCTGTGGTCTTGGTATTGATTGGCTGGCGCTTTCTTTTGTGCAACGCCCTGAAGATGTTATGGAGGCCCGTGAATTAGCGAAAGGGCGAGCTGCTATCTTATCAAAAATCGAAAAGCCGGCGGCACTTTCGAGATTTGATGATATTCTCAAATGTTCGGACGGTATAATGGTAGCTCGTGGTGATTTAGGTGTTGAATTGCCAGTACAGAATGTTCCTCCGGTTCAAAAAAGATTAGTTCGGGCATGCCGTGCAGCCGCAAAGCCAGTAATAGTTGCAACACAGATGTTGGAAAGTATGATTGAAAGTCCTATGCCGACTCGCGCAGAGGTGTCAGATGTGGCTACAGCGATATATGAGGGTTCTGATGCGATAATGCTATCTGCGGAGTCTGCGGCCGGTCTTTATCCAGTAGACGCAGTCCGAACTATGGACGATGTTGCAATTGAGGTTGAAAGTGATCCAACATATCGAGAAATCATAGAAGCATCTCGGAATGCACGTCGTAACTCTGTGGCAGATGGAATTGTTTCAGCTGCGAGAGAGATCGCTGAAACAACTGACATCAAAGCTATCAGTTGTTACACTCAATCTGGCACTACAGCTTTGCTTATAGCCAGGGAGAAACCTAGAGTTCCAATTATTGCGATGACCTCGGAAATAGAAACCGCACGAAGGTTATCACTGACATGGGGTACAAATACTTTAATGTCAGGAGCGAAGCAACGTTTTAAGGAAGCGGTCGTAAGTGCAGTTAGAGGCGCACTGTCAGAAGGTTATGCTGTTGAAAATGATCAAATAGTAATAACGGCAGGTGTTCCATTTAACATTCCTGGAACGACAAATATTTTGCGGGTGGCCCCTTGTAACGAGCGAATGATCTATTCAATGGATCCAGAGTAGAGAACGTTATAGTAAATTATAAGTATCTTAACGTTCATTGAAGTCGTCAAAATAATGAAGATTGTACTTGCACACAGTAATAACAGCAGGTATTCCACCCACGCGGGGCCGGCGAATGGCATGCCGAGTCTCGTTTGAACTTTTTCCTAAGGAGAACCAAATGCCTAAGATGAAGACTAAATCGAGCTGTAAAAAGCGATTTAAGGTGACCGCCACTGGTAGAGTAAAAACTGGTCAGGCAGGAAAGCGGCACGGAATGATCAAGCGATCAACTAAATTTATTCGTACAGCACGAGGCACTACAACGCTTAGCGCCCCTGACGAAAAAATCGTTAAGGGCATGATGCCCTACGCGCGATAAGGAGAGTTAATATGTCTCGAGTAAAAGGTGGCACAGTAACACACGCCCGACACAAAAAAATTGTTGATCAGGCAAAAGGCTATTACGGGCGGCGTAAAAATACTTTTAAGGTGGCTGCGCAAGCAGTTGATAAGGCCAATCAATACGCGACCCGCGATCGTCACAATAAAAAGCGAAACTTTAGAGCATTGTGGATCCAAAGAATAAACGCTGCTGTTCGTGCCCATGATGACGGGCTTTCGTACAGTAAGTTTATAAACGGATTAACGAGAGCTGGCATAGAGGTAGATCGCAAGGTGCTTGCCGATCTTGCTGTACATGAACCAACGGCTTTTAGCACAATAGTGGATCAAGCTAAAGCCGCACTAGCAGCGTAGCTTCAAAAGAAAATTGCATACAAAGCCGTGCAGAAAGCGCGGCTTTTTTGTTGGACTGAGTACGAAAAACTTGTCAATCTATCTAAATATGATAGCACAATACTGTTTAGGCAGTGGGGTAAAATGGACGAGCTAAGAGTAAAGTATATTAAAGCCATTGCTGACGCAAAAGATGAAATTGCGCTTGAAGAAGTTCGTCTTGCAGCTCTTGGCAAAAAAGGTGAGGTCAGTTTGCAAATGCGTGAACTTGGCAAAATGACACCAGAAGAGCGTCAAGTGTCTGGTCCCTTGCTCAACGCCCTAAAAGATGAAATTAATTCAGCGCTTAATGCAAAAAAGAGTGCCCTAGCAGATGCTGTATTGAATGCACGCCTTGAAACTGAATGGTTGGATGTAACCTTGCCATCAAGGGCAATAAATACTGGATCTGTTCATCCAATTTCTCAGGTAACCGAAGAGGTTATCGCGATTTTTGCAGATATGGGATTTTCGGTTGCTGAAGGACCAAGGATTGAAACAGACTGGTATAATTTTGATGCACTAAATATACCTGGCCATCATCCAGCAAGAGCCGAAATGGACACTTTCTACATGAAACGAAACTCAGATGATAAGCGGCCGCCCCACGTCTTAAGAACACATACCAGCCCCGTACAGGTACGCACAATGGAAAAGAGTGGCGCGCCAATTCGTGTAATATGTCCTGGTGGAGTATACCGAGCTGACTATGACCAGACCCATACGCCAATGTTTCATCAGGTTGAGGGATTGGCTGTAGATAAAGATTTATCAATGGCAAACTTGAAATGGGTGCTTGAGCAATTTGTGAAAGTCTTT
>Ga0228617_1000444_pt1 | contig 20092 bp, 10 predicted proteins | sample 18DmetaG_FD_190061 | JGI IMG/M metagenome (GOLD analysis project Ga0228617, IMG submission 190061) | Seawater microbial communities from Monterey Bay, California, United States - 18D | ecosystem: Environmental > Aquatic > Marine > Coastal | place: USA: California | collected 2016-10-20
TTGAGAATTCTCTTCAGCAAAATTCAACATCGAAGTATTCCAATATACTGAATTCGCAGATGCACTGAGTGCTGTCCCTGCGTCTCCCATACCTCCTGCTCTGGAATCAGGCGTAATGGACATAAAAGGCAATGCAGTTGTTATTGTATTCAGCCCAAGAGTGCCATCCAAACCGTCCGTATCATTACTCGTCGGTTGTGCAAAAACACTTGAGCTCGACATGAAAATAAGTGCACTAAAAAATATATTATTTCTTTTCATAATTCAATATCTTGCAAATATACGTAATTCCAATTCCTTTATTGTATCTGTTATTTCAAAATAACGAGTTTTTCTGTTTTTTCGGCTTTTAAGCCATCCGGGGTCGTCACGATTACAGTATAGACATAAACGCCTTTTGCAAGTTGATCTCCAAAATCATCTCGACCATCCCATTGAATCCCCTCTGATCGAAAGCCTTCAGTATGAACAATCTCATTGATCGTTTTTACCAATCGACCAGACACTGTGAAAATACGGATTTGAGCATCCAAATGATTACAGACTTGGTTGTGCTCAAAATAAAATTCTGTTCGCGTTGTAAAAGGGTTTGGATAGTTCAATACGTGGTCCAAAGCCATATTCTCTTCCGCTTGCACAACAAAATCGATTCTTGCTTCAGACGAGTTGTTGTTAACATCCCAAACTTTCAATGAAAGTGAATGAGGACCTGGCTCTAATGCTGCAAAATTGTAACGAACCTCTCCTGATTGATACGAGTCTAAGTCTGCGGTGTAGAAATCATTCAATACGATTGGATTGCCCGTTTCACCATCTAAAACCGCAACCAAATCGTGACCGATACCATTTCCTACTGTATTGATTCCGTTTTCGTCAAATAGCTTCGCAATTAAAACTGGCGTTTCATCGGTAATTCCGCCATCCACAAAGCCTTCATCATTTACGAACAAATCAATAGATGGACCTTCTGTATCATCCAAACCATTCGGATTGATTCCTCCGATCTTGAATGTTGTATCATAGCCGAATGCATCAATAGTGCCATTCTCGGCATAATAGCTAATCTTACCGTTATCAATTGAGTAATTAATGTCTTTTGGTACGATGAATGTAAATTCAAAACGTCCATTATTTATACTGGCTTTGCCGCTGTAGACTTTATTTGTTTGGGTATAAAACAAACGCTCGGGAGATTCTGAAGGTCCATCGTTACTAAGTGTAAATTGCTCTTTTGGTTTATCAAATACAGTGGGATACAGAACACCATCAAAAGAATTCAATGAGGTTCCGTTATGGTCTTCAACATGACCTTTGATTGTCACTTTGCTGAGAGCTTTGAGCGTATCAGATAATACTGCAGGTGAAAGACCGTTGATACTATCCGTTACCACCTTTATTCTCGGCAATGCAATTTTCAATGCAGGATCTCCAATCAGAGTAAAACTCCGCTTGTTGTTACCACCTCCAACTTGATTTTTTGTTCGTGTAATTATCTCTCCAAAAGTGAGAGGCTCAAGATTCTGATTCCGTTGGAATACATTTCGAATGAATTTTTGACCAATTGCAGTATTTACTGTGAAATAAACAGACCGGGTTGTTGTCATCAAGGCAATTGCTGCTCCGTATGGGTTCAGAGAGGCCCACTCTCCGGCCGAGATGCGATCAGGATCGTCAAATTTTGTAAATTCGCATGTTGCCGAAACCATCAAAGGAAGAACATCAATATTTCTCCAACTTTGAATTTGAGGTACTGTAATCACGCGTTCTTCTGCGACCCCTACCTCGCCACCATGGCCCACATAATTCATAACTAAGGCGCCGCGCTCAATCGATGAATTGATTGCATTATTCACATCTGGATAACGCTCTCCACCTGCTGTTGCTACCTGCGTATAAGCATCTAAATAAATTTTCTGACAATTCATTTCAGGAAGTGAATCACTCACAAATTGATACTGAGGTTCAACATCATTATTTAGGAACCAGTTCCCTTCCTCATCGTCTGCGATGAGAATGTACTTTGTCCTCCAATCGCCAAATGTAGAAGAACCATTGTTTGACCCACAATTAGTATTGACCGTTGAATACAAATCTGAACCATTTCTCATGTAATGTTCAATTTTATCTACTTGTTCTTTTGCCATTGTGTTATCCGAAATCAGCAAACGACCAACACCAATATCAACCAAGTCATTTGGACTCATTGCCTCATTGTCGTCCAGAATACCAAAAAAATCATCCGAGGGCATGTTCCCAATATGGTCTTCTGATGTGCTTGAATTGTTCAATTGGTACGTCAAAATCAAGTTGTTGTTATTTTCGACTCTGTTTTTTGGATCATAGGTACCGTCGCCAAATAGAAGCAAATATTTTGGAGCTGTCTCAGGAGAATTTGCTGAACGGTCATAGAACATTTTAGCAAAGGAACGAATTGCTGTCGCATCCTGCATTCCAGAACTATATTCATTAAAAATTTGCAATGAAGTAACAACATGAACCGATAAACCGTTGTTGGTGTGCAATTCTGCCAGGCGATTTGCTTGACTGATAAAATTTGGATGGGTTACAATTAAATAATCTGCTTGCGGTAAAGCATGTAAATCTTGCTGTGTTACAGGTCCGACGTATGTTGGAGTAAAATAAGAGACACCATTTGAAACTACAAACTGACGCATTTGATCGGTTTCTAGTCGGAATGAATAAGTACTACCTGAAGAGCTACCATCAACTTTGTAGGGCTTGTGACGGTCCGTAACCTCCCAAACAAATCCATTAGAGACAGGAAAGTTACTCACTGTAAATTCCGAGACATTTCCCGATCCAATGGAACTTAAATCCGTGAAATTAAATTGATTTCCAACAAAAGAGAGGCTTCTACGAGCGTTCAAAGTGATTTTATCCAAATACGTCAATACATCTGGAGAATTTCGCGTAATAGAAATTGTTAAACCCATTGATGCTGAGGGTGTATTGTAATTCATTGTTCGTGTTGACCGACCAAAATCAGAGAACGTTGGCAGAACATCCGATAGCAATTGAGTTCCACCAATGGAATAAGTTTGCGCCGTTCCGCTTGAATTGTTTGCGCTTGAGGCCAAAGACACCTCAAATGTAGCCGGCGAAGTTGAAACAATACCCGGTACATTAAAGGTAAACGTCTGGGACAACTCCGAATCAAAAAGTTCTCCATACCAGCGTTGTCCGCCATTCACAAGAGATAAAAGGTCTTTTTCGTAGACGCTGTAATAGGAATATTCTGACACACTATTACTAGCCGGAGCTGGGGTTTGAAACACCTCTTCAATTCGTGATGGAGTATTTGTAGCACTTACATTTATGAAATAACAAGAAACATCGGAATACAAGTGACGCTCTTGAAAGAAGTCTATTGTATCATTGGCATACCAACGATGTGGTCCCCAACCATAAAATAAGATGTAGTCGCCATCGTCAAAACTTCCATCGGACTCTCCAACAATTTGTATCGCATTTTTTGCCAAATCATCTGTACGAACAATCGAATTGTTTACTGGAAGTAATCCATCTCCATTACCGTATATGTTAATATGCTGTGGGTTTATATTTTCGACGTCCAGTCCCATCGATTCAAGAAACGACTTATCGATTTTATAAATACCGTCTTGCGTGACCGAAATTTTGTGCCAACTTCCTGACCCTGGGGCAAGAGCAGAGGTTGTAACAAAATCTTTCGCTGTGTGGACAATCTCCTCCTTTTTCTTTTTGAAGTCAACTCTAAAACTTGTCACTCTTTTCACCGTTGCCCCCTCCAAAACAAAAGGAAATAAATTCAACATTACAAAACACGCACCACGTGCCGAGGAAATCTTGCCATCATAAACCAAACGTCCGGCATTAATGTTATACCGATTCAAGTAGTTTAAATCCGCTGCAGTTGCATTTTCAGTGCTTTCTACCTCAACAGACAATTCATAATTGCAATTTATAATCGGACGTGAATAAAAAAAGTTCGGACGTTGACTTGTCGGAGTTTGCCCTTTCATTGAAGGAACCAAAACTTGGTCTTCTCCATCATAAAGCGTCACCGGATCTAACCATTCAACTCGCACAGCGTCAGACTCCTGAGAATAAATTTTCCCTGAAACAAAGACCAGGATTGTAATTAGAAGAAATTTATTTAGCATCTATTCAATAAAATTCGTTTTTGTGTCACAAATATCCGAATCTATATTCTGACCCCCATAAAAAAACGTAAGAAATCTTTGATTATTATAGTCTATTTGCAATATTTGTAACTTTGTTCAGAAAGTACCGTTAATATAGAATTAAGACATTTAGACACACAATATAAGTTTGATGACAAAACTTAAACATTTTATCCTAATTGCTATCGTTTGTTTCATAACATCGATTTCAAATGCCCAGGATCCGCAGTTTACGCAGTTTTATGCAAACCCGATTTATTTGAATCCAGCTTTTGCCGGATCAAATGTTTGCCCTCGATTTTCGATGAATTATCGTAATGAATGGCCGAGTTTAACAGGAAACTATGTCACAACGAGTGTTTCTTACGATCAATATTTCAAAAATATTTCTGGCGGTTTTGGAGTAATTGCAATGCACGACCAACAAGGTCAAGGTACAATTTACACTTCAATGCTTGGATTGGTCTATTCGTATCACCTGAAAGTGAACCGAAAGTTCAGTATGATGTTTGGAACAAGAGCAGCAATGTTCAATAAATATTTGGACTGGGACAAATTGACATTCGGAGATATGATTGACCCACGAAGAGGATTCATCTACCAAACTGGAGATGTTCCACGTGGAGGAAGTCGTTACTTCTTTGACGCATCGGCTGGTTTTGTTGGTTATAGCAAGCACTTCTTCTTTGGAGGTGCTGTTCACCACTTGAACCGTCCGGATGAAACCATGATTATTGGTTCTTCTCGCCTTCCAATGCGCTTTACAGGACACATGGGAGCAGAAATCAAACTTGGAGGAAAGTCACAATACAGAAATACGACTTCAATTATGCCCAACGTAATTTATCAATACCAAAATGGATTCCAAGAATTGGCCATTGGTACTTATGTAAAGTATGGAGCATTCAATGCTGGTGCATGGTACAGAAATAAGGATGCCTTTATTTTATCTATCGGTATTGATTCAGGAAATTTCAAATTGGGATACAGCTACGATATCACTGTATCCAAACTTAATAATGGTGTCTCAGGGGGATCTCACGAGGTTTCTTTAGGACTACGATTGAACTGCAAAGACAAGCCAACTTCGTTCAAAACGATTTCTTGTCCTTCGTTTTAGTATAATTTTTCCTCGATTTTCTTTTCTGGTTTGCAAAATCGAGCTTGCAGAAAAAGGTTTATTCTACGGAATAAACCTTTTTTCCTTTTATGAAAACCATGTGCGCAAAGTTCTGTTGGTATCCTTCGTTTGCTCGTACCTTGTCGATAAAAATTGATAAAGTGGCATCTTTTCCTTTTTCAATTGTTCCAAGTGACTTTTCCTGGAACGAGGCCATCGCTGCCCAAAATGTCATTCCTTTTATACAGGCGTCAAATGTTAGCCTCTCGTTTTTTGCGAATCCATTTTGTGGTTCATTGTTCTTGTTTTTACGATTTACAGCGGCGTTTATAGTGCGAAAAGGATCAATATATTCGATGGGAAAATCTGTTCCAATTGCGATCATTCCAAATTGCTGATAAATCGAATTAAAGGCATACGCTCCATCCATTCTGTCTGGTCCCAATCTGGATTCGGCCCACTTCATATCACTCGTTGCATGCGTTGGCTGAACACTAGGAAATACTCCTGCTTGAGCGAAAAGATGAAAGTCCTTTGGATCTACAACTTGTGCGTGTTCTATGCGCCACCGGTGATCAGGATTTTTATCATAAATATTTTGGTAAAGTTCTAGCATTAATCGGTTTGTAGAATCTCCAATTGCATGTGTGTTCATTTGGTAGCCAATTGAATGACAAATATTCGCGATTTCATCCATATGCTCTAATGAAGTTGTCAAATATCCGTGATGATTGTGCTTATCTGCATATGTGTGTTTTAGGAAAGCTCCACGTGATCCAAGTGCTCCATCACCAAAAACTTTAAAACTTCGGATAGTAAGGTTGTTGTTATTATAAATTCCTGTTTTTCGGGCAAAGGCGATGTTTTGATCAGTGGGAAGTAACATTCCATAAATATTTAACTTCAGTTTTTCTTTATTGACCAAACGGTCGATTAATTGGAATTCCTGGTGTAACATACCTGCTTCATGCACACCGGTAATACCATACATGAATAACTCATGTTGTACCTCAAGCAGCGCAGTGGTCAATTCTTTTGTTGGGAAATCTGGAATTTCATCAAGAATAGGGTTCATTGCATTGTCTACAAATACGCCAGTAGGTTGTATTGTTTCAATTAAGCCATCCTCGGAGGTTGTTAGAACTGTATCAACTTCATAGAATCCCCCCTGATTTAACTCAGGTGTCGCGTTGAAAATTGTGAATACATTCGATTTTTTTATCAAGTATTCGTTTGCAAGCAAGGCATGTCCATCAATTCTAAAAAGACACACAGGAATATTCGGAAAACGCTCGCTTAATAGTTCATTGTTTGGCATCTCACCATCCCACAAGTTTTGATCCCAACCGCAACCAATAATAAACTTTCTATTGTTCAGTGCTTGATACTTTTCAATTCGTATTAGCATTTCATCATAGGATCGGCATCCGATTAGATCAACACTCAGCTTTTGCTTTGCATAGCTCAACATGTGACCGTGAGCATCCACCCATCCGGGATATAGATCCTTCCCCTGTAGATCAATGTATTCCTCTGCACCGTATTTGTTTAAGATTTGACGTTCTGGTCCAACCTCTAAAATTTTACCGTCTTTGATTGCGATAGCTTGATGAATATCATTGTTATCGTTGAGCGTGAAAATACTGCCATTATGTAAAATTAAATCTGCAGATTCTCCTTTCATACATGACGACAAGATCACAATAATGGAGAGCAGAAGGACGACTTTTTTGCGCATAAATCATTTTTTTCAAAGTTAGTGTAGAAATTAGAAATTTGTACTACTGTAATTCACAGATTCTCTACCAATTTTTAAAATACAACTTGTTAACGATTTTAGAGTGATGTAAAAATCAAAACCTTTTCCTTTTTTCGTCTCTTTAACCCGTTGCTAATCATTTGTATTTACTAATTTTGCTGCAAATTATTTAATACATGGAGACCCCAAAGACATACGAGCCACAAAAGGCAGAAGAGAAATGGTATGCTTACTGGATGGAAAAAAGATATTTTCATTCGGAGCCAGATGAACGAGAGCCGTATACAGTGGTCATTCCACCACCAAATGTTACGGGGGTTTTGCACATGGGGCACATGTTGAACAATACCATTCAAGATGTCTTAGTGCGTCGTGCTCGAATGCAAGGAAAAAATGCATGTTGGGTTCCAGGTACGGATCATGCTTCAATTGCTACTGAAGCTAAAGTGGTTCAAAAGTTGCGTGAAGAAGGAATCAAAAAATCAGATTTATCAAGGGATGAATTTCTATCGCATGCCTTCGAGTGGAAGGACAAGCACGGAGGAATAATATTGGAGCAATTAAAAAAATTGGGAGCTTCATGTGATTGGGAACGGACTAGTTTTACAATGGATCCAGAGTATTCAGAATCAGTAATTGATGTATTCATTGATTTGTATAAAAAAGGGAAGATTTATAGGGGTGTTCGCATGGTCAACTGGGATCCAGAGGCGCTAACAGCATTGTCAGACGAAGAAGTTCTTCACAAAGAAGTAAACTCAAAACTGTTTCATGTACGATACAAAATTGTAGGAACTACAGACGAATGGTTAACTATTGCAACGACCCGTCCTGAGACGATCCTTGGAGATTCTGCGATTTGTGTAAACCCTAACGATGTGAGGTATGCAAATTTGCATGGTAAGAAAGCAATTGTTCCAATTGCCAATCGTGAGGTACCGATCATTCTGGATGATTATGTGGATATGGACTTTGGGACCGGATGCCTCAAAGTAACTCCTGCTCATGATACTAACGATTATGACTTGGGGAAAAAACACAACCTCGAAACGATTGATATTTTTAACGATAATGGAACGCTCAATGAAAATGGTCTTCATTACGAAGGGATATATCGTTTTGAGGTACGTAAAGCAATAGAAAAAGAACTAAATGACAAAGGATATCTAGTTGATACTGAAGATTACATTAACAAAGTTGGATATTCAGAGCGAACAAATGCCGTTATTGAACCAAAGTTATCGCTGCAGTGGTTTGTAGATATGAAAGAATTATCAGCACCAGCGCTTGAACATGTTATGAATGGCGATATTCAGTTTCACCCAGAAAAATTCAAAAACACCTACCGTCATTGGATGGAAAATGTTAAGGATTGGTGCATTTCAAGACAATTGTGGTGGGGTCACCGAATTCCTGTTTGGTTCTACGGAGATGGTCACGAAGATTATGTTGTTGCAAAAACTCGTGAACAGGCAGTTTCAATGGCTACTGAGAAATCAGGTCGTGGTATTAATGCTGAAGACCTAAAACAGGACGAAGATGTATTGGATACATGGTTTTCAAGTTGGTTGTGGCCTATTTCTGTTTTTAATGGATTGACCGATTCAGACAATGATGAGATCAATTATTATTATCCAACTTGTGATTTAGTTACAGCGCCCGAAATTATGTTTTTCTGGGTGGCCCGAATGATTATTGCAGGATATGAATACAAAGGTGAACTGCCATTTAAAAATGTCTACTATACTGGAATCGTTCGCGATAAATTGGGTAGAAAAATGTCGAAGTCTTTGGGCAATTCACCCGATCCAATTGATTTAATTCAAAAGTATGGAGCCGATGGTGTTCGTCTTGGCATGCTTGTATCCTCTCCAGCCGGTAATGATTTACCTTTTGATAGTTCGCAATGTGAACAAGGGCGGAATTTTACGAACAAAGTATGGAATGCTTTCCGTTTGGTAGATTCTTGGTCTGTGCAGGAGGATTTGCCACAACCTGAATCATCAATAAAAGCGATTGATTGGTTCAGAGCACGCTTCAATCAGGAATTAGAGGTGATCAATAGCTTATTCGATAAATTCAAGATTTCAGAAGCTTTAATGGCGACTTACAAGTTGATTTGGGATGATTTTTGTTCATGGTATTTGGAGATGATCAAACCGGGCTATCAGCATCCAATTGATCGAAAAACTTTGGAGACAACAAAGTCATTTTTTGAAGATATTTTAAAATTAGCACATCCATTTACCCCATTTATTGCTGAAGAGCTCTGGCATCTGATTTCTAAAAGAGCAGAAGGAGAGGATATGATTGTTGCGCAATGGCCGGAAGTCACGCATACCGATTCGGAAGTTTTGACTCAGTTTGGTCGTGCAACAGATGTAATTACCAACATTAGAAATATTCGAAAAAAGAACAATATTGCGAACAAAGTAAAGATGGATCTCTTCATCAAAAAGAACAAAGATCTTGATGCTTCATTTGATTCGGTTCTTTTGAAAATGGGAAACCTCTCTCAACTTGAGTATGTCAACGATAAGATTGAAAACTCAAATACATTTATTGTTGACGGAAATGAATATTTCGTTCCCTTCGGAAATACAATTGATATTGAAGCTGAACGAGAGAAGCTTACTGAAGAATTGAATTATGCAGAAGGCTTTTTGAAGAGCGTTCAGAAAAAGCTTCAAAATGAGCGATTTGTGTCTGGAGCTCCAGAACAAGTTGTAGCTATAGAGCGAAAAAAAGAATCCGATGCGATGGACAAAATTGCCATTCTTAGGGAAAAAGTCGCTGCTTTGAAATAGTGTATTTCTGCAAAAGTGACAGCGCTAATTGCACAGTATGTCGCGTATCGTATTTTTCGAAACAAAATGGTAATTGTTCTGCGCTGTACTGAATACATTTTTCGCCCATTTCAAATCGTCTGGGTCTTTCGAATCCTTGCATGCCTGATAGATGCACTCAATGTACCACCTGCGTCCAATTTTATTCAAGTATTTCTTAGCAGCCGGACGCATGGATTTATTTCCACTTTTAACCGAAAGACAAAACCAGTCCGATTTAAGTGCAGGATTTCCGTCTGTTGAGAATTTTAATTGAGCATCAATTTCATTCATTAATTTAGTAGAAATGGAGGGGTTTAAAGATCGGATAAATGTTTGCCATTCTTGACTGATGAAATCCCCGCGTTTGAGGTTTTTGTATTTTCCATTAAAAATAGTTTGTTCACTATTGATACGATTCGCAAATGCAATCATTTGATTGAGCCGGTCTGAATTGAGACGAATACAATTGTCTGGTAGACCAGTTTCATAAATCCATTCATTTGTATTAAAAGGAATATTGAAAGGTTCTAATAGATGGGTGTTCAAATAGACAATAAATTCTTCTGTGGTTATTGTCTTAAATGCATGGGTGTCGAAGTACTCTTTGATGAAAGTATCAAATTGTTCACGACCTGCTGCAGCCTCTAATGTTCTTAGAAAAAATGCTCCCTTTATGTATGCAATATCAGTCATGCCGTCATCTGGATTTCTATTGTCAAGATTTAACTTCAATCGCGTATCTTCAGGATGTTCACTTGATTTCATTCGTTCTAGTTCTGCCTCTAAATCTTGGAATTCAATAAGTGCTAAAATAGCGGCATGTTCTTCCCCGTATAGTGCTTCCATAATTCGATTTTCGAAATATACAGTGAAGCCCTCATTGAGCCAGAAGTCATTCCATGTTGCGTTTGTTACTAGGTTTCCAGACCACGAATGAGCAAGTTCATGAGCAATTACGGAAGTCAGACTTCTATCTCCTGCGAGTAGCGTTGGATTTGCAAATGTCAATCGTGGATTCTCCATTCCGCCGAAGGGAAAAGAGTAGGGAAGTACAGCCAAATCATATTGATCCCATCGGTATTCACCATAGATACTCTCGGCGGCATCCATCATTTTTGATAAGTCCGCAAATTCATAACGGCATGCCTCTGCAAGCTCTGGTTCACTGTACACTCCACATTTATTACCGAGTGAGGTATATTTCATATCCCCAACAGCCAATGCGATTAAATAAGCAGGAATTCGCTGTTTCATTTCAAAATGGTAGATGCCAGATTGATTTTTTTTGATTGGATTCGCAGCACTCATAATCGCCAACAATCCTTTAGGAACTCTAACATCAGCCGAATATGTAATGCGATTCATTGGTGTGTCTTGTATTGGAATCCAAGAACGTGTTAAAATTGCTTGACCTTGCGTATACATGTAAGGGTATTTGCCTCCAGTAGTTAATTCCGGGCTGAGCCAATCAAGAGCTTCCGTATTTTTTGTTGTTCGATAGTAGATATTTACCTGAGTCGTATTGCTATCAATTTTTACAGAAAGTGCCTGTCCTAAGAGTGCATCACTTTCTCCAATTGCATAATTTGTTGGTGTTTCTTTGTTGCTTCCAAGAGTTACTTCTTTGATTTTCAGTTCTTTGATGTCAAAAATTATAGTGTCACAACTGTGTTTGCTTATTTGATGTCTTGCAACTCCATATATAGTTTTCTCTTTGAAATTCACATCCAAGTCAAGATGTAGATGAATTGTTCGTACTTCGTCACAGTTTGAATGGGTGTGGGTGTCTTTTTGAATCGGATTTTTTAATTTTTCTTTATTTGCATTTGCCGAATTTATTCCACAGGACTGAGAGAATAAGCCGAGTAATAAAAGGATGACTGAACTATTTTTCATTGTACTAAAAGTTACGAAACCTAAAGATACTTTTTATCTAGTATAAAGGGCAGCTTTTGATTTTTATAAGTGGAACAAGTAGGCTTTTTTGATCTTCGAAAAGGAGTTTTTATCATTGACAATAATTTAGTCGTGTTCGGCATTTTTTTGTTACATTCACGTCCGTTAAAATTAACTTATGAGCAATCCTGCAAGCGCAGCACCTTCAAAAAATCTCTTTGGACACCCAATGGGATTGTATGTGTTATTTTTTACTGAGATGTGGGAACGCTTTTCTTATTATGGAATGCGGGCTATTTTGGTTATGTATATCGTGGCTGGTGCAGATCACGATTATGGACCAGGAATGGGGTGGACCGAAAAAGAAGCACTAATGCTTTATGGATGGTACGTAATGTTAGTTTATGTGATGTCGATACCTGGAGGTATTTTGGCTGATAAACTACTTGGACAAAAGAAGGCAGTAATGTTGGGAGCTTCCATTTTGGTAGCAGGACATGGAGTACTCGCTGTCGATGCGAGCTGGGCCTTTTTTACTGGTTTGGCCTTAATTGTTTTGGGAGTTGGTATGTTGAAACCAAATATTTCCACGATGGTTGGTGGCCTCTACGAGAAAGGAGATATACGCAGGGATAAAGGATTTAGTATATTTTATATCGGAATAAATTTGGGTTCTCTCTTAGCAACTTCATTTATTGGCCTAGTAATATGGAAATGGGGCTGGCATGCAGGATTTGGTATGGCAGGTATAGCTATGTTGCTTGGCTTGTTGGTCTATGTGTTTGGACAAAAGTACCTGACTTCCGTTGGGAACAAACCAAGAACTTTAAACGAAGAATCCGATGCTTCAATTGGTAAGTTATTCATGAATTTATTGAGAAGCCCCTTGCATTTAATAATTGTCGTGGTACTTTTAATTGTTTCTATTCTATCCGGTTTTTGGCTTGAGGGAATAGATAAATGGGGCTATGTAGCCCTGTTTGTATTTATTTCCATGTTTGTCGGTTTAATGATGATGATTTACAAGGATTTAGAATCGCAAATTATGAAGGATCGGTATGTCGTTCTGTTACTTTCATTTTTAATCGTAGTTGTTTTTTGGGGAGCTTTTGAACAAGCTGGTGGTCTAATGACTTTGTACACTGAGACGAAAACAAATAGAATATTGTTTGGCATGACAATCCCAACACCAATGTTTCAAGGTCTCAATGCTGGATTCATATTATTGTTAGCAGTTTGGATCGCCAATATATGGGCAAAACGCAACTTAAAAGGAAAAGAAGCTAGTTCGTTGTTTAAAATGGCAATCGGCACGATAATTATGGGGTCTGGATTCGTTTTTATGGTTTTTGCATCAATGGAATATGAAAAATACGGCAGTAGTTCAATGATTTGGTTGGTACTTGCTTATCTGTTTCATACAATTGGGGAATTGTCTTCTTCTCCAGTCTCATTGTCATTTATTACGAAGTTAGCACCTGCAAAGTATGCCTCATTAATGATGGGCGCCTATTTTGCTGCAACTGGTTTTGGTGGAAAGGTCGCTGGTATCATTGGAGAAAAATCATCAAGTTTGGGTGAATACACCATATTTATTGGAATCACTGTTTTTACCATTATCTTCGGCTTACTTGTAATTGCCTTGCTTAAGCCATTGAAAAGATTAACGCATGGTGCTGAAGGTTTATCAGAAGTTTCCGCCCCCGAATAAGGCAAAACAAATGGTTGGATTCCTAGATTAAAAATTAGAAAATAAATAGAGTATAGATATGAGTAATACAAGTAACAAAAGTGAATTTTTTCAATCGAAAGTATTAGGACATCCAGCAGGGTTGTTTGTCTTGTTTTTCACTGAAATGTGGGAGAGATTCTCGTTCTATGGTATGAGAGTACTCCTAGTTAATTTTCTGACGATGGCTTTGGTCGGATACAATCCGGGTTGGGAATGGTCTGCAGAAAACGCAGGAGCATTGTTTGGTACATATGCCATGTTACTTTATCTTACACCAATTGTTGGTGGGATTGTTGCAGATAAGTTTACTGGATATCGTTGGGCAGTAGTAATTGGAGCTCTAATCATGACACTTGGTCATGCATCTATGGCGCTTGAAACAGAGGCATCATTATATATTGGACTTGGTCTTTTGGTTATTGGTACTGGCTTCTTTAAGCCGACGATGACATCAATTATTTCTGAAATGTACAAGGATCTTCCAGAAAAAAAGGATGGTGCTTATACGATTTTCTACATGGGAGTTAACGCAGGTGCCTTTTTTGGAATGATGCTGTGTGGTTATCTCGCTGAAAAAGTAGGTTGGAGCTGGGGCTTCGGTTTAGCGGGAGTTTTTATGTTACTAGGAACACTTCAGTTTTGGCTGGCAAAACCTTTGTTTGGTGACATTGGAGGTGTTCCGAAAAAAGCGGCTTCGCATGAGGTCGAAGGTGTTCAAGAGCCAGGAGGGAATGTTGATGACCTTATTAATGCTGGATCTGAGAATGAAGCGAAGAGAAATCCATTTACACTCATTGACAGGGTATTAATTTGGATTTGTTCAATCGTTGTTTTAGCCTACGCAATTAATGATCCTTTGAGATCAATTGTTGATATTGATTTATTTTCAATGCTGCAAATTGGTGAATTTGCGGGTCAATATGTTGGAGTATTAATCGGGCTGGGTTTGTTCTTATTTTTGATAATTTCAAGAATTGTACGCTATGATAAGATTACACGAGATCGAATGATAGCATTTATAATTTTCGCATTCTTTACAGTGTTTTTTTGGATGTCATTTGAACAAGGTGCATCTTCTTTAGTTATTTTTGCTAGAGATTCTGTTCAACGTGTTTTGATTGGTGATTCAGCTGTTATTTTTAATATAGTTAATGCTCTTCTGACGATTGTTCCTTTAGTAATTATTACATGGGTATTGTTCTTATTAGCAAAACGAACAGGTCGAAAAATACCTGGTTCAAATGTTGTTCTGATTATTTGTTTCGGCGGTGTTTGGTCTGTTGCTGGATGGATGCTTTACCGTGACTTTAATACAACAGCATATGATGTAACTTTCCAGAAAGAGAAGGTGGCTGTATTGAATGAAAAAACTGGACAACAAGAGGTTGACGAAGATGGTGAGCCGATATTCAATTTGATTGCAATTACAGAAGGAAGGGATTTGTCTTCAATTGAGCCGGATATGATTGTAATCGATACTGTCACTGTTGGAGAGGCATTTCTTACTATTGGAGAAGGTGATGGAATCAATATCATTACCAAAGACAATGCGGGGGAAGCATTTGCTTATCTGAGTGAGGAGCAATCTGTCAAAAAACGAGAATATGCAAGTAAAATTGATCGTGATAATGGAATTGTGAAAGCACAAGTACTAAAAGTTAAGGATGATTGGGTAGAAATTACCGTTTCGTGGTTTAGTATATTGAATTCATTTTTTATCATTGCTTTTGCCTCATTAATTTCCAAATGGTGGGATAGTAAATACAATCCGTCTGCTTCTGTTAAATATGGACTAGGTTTAATCATTATGGCTATTGGATTTGGTTTACTTGCCATGGGATCCTATGGTTTAGTAGAAGGTGTTAAGGTGAGCATGATTTGGTTGATTTTGGCTTATTTGTTCCATACACTCGGAGAGTTGTGTTTATCACCAGTTGGACTCTCATATGTGAGTAAGTTAGTTCCTGCACGTATGATCGCATTTATGTTCGGTATGTGGTATCTTGCTATTGCTATCGGGAATAAATTGGCTGCGGTACTCGGAGGTCAAATTGAAAACATTACTGAACAATATTCAATGTCTACATTTTTCTTGATTTTTACTATAGTTCCGCTGGTTGCAGGAATATTGGTAATATTCTCAGGCCGATTGTTGAACAAATTAATGCACGGAGTGAAATAACGCGATGCAAACGATTTAAAACAGCCCTCACAAAGAGGGCTGTTTTTGTTTAATCCAATTGAAACTATGAAAACACTAATTTCTTTAATTTTTATATCAGTATGTTTTGTCTCGTTAACACAAGATGTTGAAGTATTGGACAGGAAGGGGATGAAGTCATTGGAGCCAGGGACATTTGAATATGTCGTGATGGGACATTCAACTCCATTGGTGATCGAGGAGAAAAGTAACGTTGTTATCGATTTTGCAGCTATTGATGTCCCTGAATCGATGGATTCAGCACTTGTAGAAGTCGGAGATGATGTTTTGACTATACCGGCGTTAGCTCCGATTTTACTAAAAGAATTGGATGTCTCCCAAACAGTAAAGGTCACATTATTTTTGGATGGCGACACGTTAGGCTTTGCGCAACAAGGGCTCGACGGTCTTTCTCAAACAATCAAAAGAAAAATACGTCCTGTTTTTACTGATGACACAATTGTATTCGGCATATTGGCCATTGTTTTAGGTCTGATTTTCTACACATCACACAAGCAAACCAAGTTTTGGAAACGATTTTATATGGTCGTACCTGCATTGTTATTGTGTTATTTGGTTCCAGCATTATTGGTGTCGATGGGGTTGATTTCAACAGACTATACTGGTCTTTATACTATGGCGAAGAATTATTTGTTGCCTGCAGCATTGATTCTTATGACCATAGGCATCGATTTTAAAGGAATACTTAATCTAGGTCCAAAAGCGTTAATTATGTTCTTTGCTGCCACCTTTGGAATTGTAATTGGTGGACCGCTCTCTATTTGGATATATTCAATGATTGATCCAAGTGTTGTGGGCGGAGTTGGAGCAGATGCAACCTGGCGTGGATTGGCAACGCTCGCAGGGAGTTGGATTGGCGGTGGAGCCAATCAAACGGCCATGTTGGAAATGTATCAATACAAACAAGAGTTGTATGGAAAAATGATTACTGTAGATATTGTTGTTGCTCAGTTGTGGATGATTTTCTTATTGTGGTCGGCAACACGTGCAGAAAAATTTGATAATTGGTTAAAGGCGGATACATCGGCCATTGATGATCTTAAAAAACGAATGAAGGATTACGAGGAGACCAATTCAAAAAAACCAACACTTACCGACTATATGTTGAAGATTGGGTTGACATTCGGTCTTGTCGGATTTGCCCATTGGGCAGGCCAATTGATGGCACCATGGTTTAAAGACCGTTTGGGAGGAGAATCACCATTTGCAAGTAGCTTCTTTTGGCTCGTTGTTATAAGTACAGCGGGAGGATTGATTTATGCAGCTACAAAAGCAAGAAAACTAGAGGGTGCTGGTGCATCTCGGGTTGGAAGTGTCTTTATTTACATTTTGGTAGCGACGATTGGAATGAAAATGGATCTTGGAAAGGCGCTTGAGGAACCTCAGTTGATTTTGGTTGGAATTATTTGGATGTCTATTCATGTCGGAATTTTGTTTTTAGTTGCTAAATTGATTCGTGCTCCTTATTTCTTTTTGGCTGTTGGGTCGAAAGCAAATGTTGGAGGTGCTGCATCGGCGCCTGTTGTTGCTGCTGCTTTTCATCCATCCTTGGCAAGTGTTGGTGCGTTGTTAGCAGTACTGGGTTACGGAATCGGTTCAATTGCAGCTATGGCTTGTGCAGAGTTGATGCGCTATGTTGCACCCTGATGGGAAGGTATTTAACTTTCGTTTTTGATGCCTTGAAGAGAAACCAAATTAGCGTATATTCCATTGAGCGCGATGAGTACTTCGTGCTTCCCTTGTTCCATGATTTGTCCATTTTCCATGACTAGAATGGCACTGGCTTTCTTAATTGTTGATAGGCGGTGCGCAATTACAAAGGAAGTTCTTCCCTCCATTAGGGTTTCAAGCGCATTTTGTACTAGTTGCTCCGATTCTGAATCAAGCGCCGATGTTGCTTCATCCAGAATTAGAATTTTCGGATCTTTAAGAATGGCTCGAGCTATTGCTATACGTTGTTTTTGCCCTCCGGAAAGCTGAATCCCTCGATCTCCAACTTCCGTTTCAAGCTGGTTTGGAAATGATTGAATGAATTCAAATGCATTGGCTTTTTTCGCTGCACTAATAATTTCTTCTTCAGTTGCGTTTGTCTTTCCGAAAGCGATATTTTCCTTGATTGTTCCCGAGAAGAGGATCACTTCTTGAGGTACAAATGCCATTTGCGCACGAAGGTGTTCGGTATCAATATCCTTATTGGATATTCCATCGAAGTAAATCGCACCACCTGTGAGCGGGTAGTAATTTAGTAGGAGAGAGGCAATGGTTGATTTACCTGCTCCAGAGGCACCAACTAAGGCGATGGTTTGATTGCTTTCTGATTCAAATGAAATGGACTTTAGTACTTGTACATCTTCTCGTTGTGGGTAGTGAAATGAAACGTTATTGAATGCAACTCGTCCGCTGATATCTGGTTTGGCTGTTCCAATATTCAAATCGGATTCATTTTCCGTTTCGATTATTTTCATGAGTTGTTCGCTTGCGCCTACCGCTTTTGCAATATTACTATACATATCTGCAATTGATCCCAAAGAGGCGCCCATCATGATCGTAAACATTATAAAGGAAAAGAAATCTTTCTCTGCCAATTCTGGATTTGATCCTTGCGTCATCAAAAGGCCTTGCCAAATTATAAATACGATTGCTCCAAACAAACAGAAGATGATGAAAGATGCGAAAACACCTCTCCAGAGTCCAGAGCGTATTTGAAGTGCTTTAATGGTATTGATCGCTTTTTTGTATTTGTTGAGCATGAAAACCTCATTTGTGAATGACTTCACATTTGAAATTCCCATGAGTGATTCTTCAATGGTTGCATTTGATTTTGCGGATTCATCTTGTGCTTGCTTCGAAAGTTTTCTTATGAAGCGACCAAAAACAACTGCGATAATAATCATTACAGGAAGAGTCCCTAGCATTATTAGTGCGAGTTTCAAAGAAATAAGAACGAGAAAAACAATGCCACCCACAATTATGATAATCTGACGGAAGAATTCAGCGATTGTTGTGGAGAGAACACCTTGTATTTTTTCAATATCAGCAGACATACGGCTTGTGAGCTCGCCAACCTTGTTTTGGTTGAAGAAGTTCATGGGCATGTACAAAAGACGACCAAAAGCTACTTGCTTGATGTCACGCAAGGTATTTTCGGTAACATAGGTAAAAATTATTATTCTGAAAAAGCCAAAAAGTGCTTGTGCTGCAAAAACAATGAATAAACCAATGGCAACAGAGTCAACATCCGATATTGACATCCCTTCAAGGACTGAGGATAGCGCGCTTTCTTGTGATGATCCGGTTCCGAGAAGTTGCCCCATTAGCAGTGGAAATGCAAGACCTATAAGACTTGAAAGAATTAGAAAAACCCATCCAATAATAAAAATAGCACTGTAAGGCTTTAAGAATGAAAAGATTTTTTTTGCTTTCTTGATGCTACTTTTTGAAAGCTTCTCTCTTTTTTCTTTCGTTTTCTTGGGTCTGAGCATTTTCGTTCTAGTAATTTCGAGTCGTACAAAAATACTTACAAAAACACGAATCCACTTAATTTTCGATATTTTTATAGAAAGGTTTTGGTAAATAGAAAAAATACCTATCTTTGCAGTCCGAATTTAGACAATAGAATAAAGAAGATATCATGAGCAAAAGAACGTTTCAACCATCGGTAAGAAAGAGAAGAAACAAGCACGGATTCCGAAGCCGAATGGCTACAAAGAACGGAAGAAGAGTGTTAGCTGCCCGTCGTAAGAAAGGTAGAAAGAAGCTTACTGTTTCAGACGAAGGAATGCACAAACGTTAAACTTTTCCTTTACAAATTTAGAGCCGTATTGATTCCAATACGGCTTTTTTATTCTTTAATATTTTGATAAACAACCGTTGTCCGGTATATGTCCGTGAAATAAATGTCAATTGTCCGGAATATAGCTTGTGCTTGCGGTTTTAAATTCTCACATATATAGCTACTCTTACTGTATTAATTAGCCATAATGCGGTGTTGAAGTTGTATGAAGACAAGTTTGAGTTAGTGCACCCCCATCAATTGTTACAATCATGTCCATTGGATTGGGACCAATATTTCTTCTAGAATAATTGAAGCATAGGGTATAATTTTGACCTACTTGTAGTCCTGTGATTGATTGACATAAGTAAAAATCATCTGGTGTTCCAGCAATACCGTCAGATCCAGCGTCTATTTCTGCAACGTTCGTATTTGATGAGTTAGTACCTCCGTAGGTTGTTTCTGGTGCATATGCTGCCGTTGTTCACCTGAGAATGGCTACTTTTCACTTCCCAATTGTCTTGCCCATTAATTGGGGCAAGTGCTAAGCTTTCAAAGTCATAAGTTGATGTGGTGATTT
>Ga0228617_1000464_pt1 | contig 19624 bp, 20 predicted proteins | sample 18DmetaG_FD_190061 | JGI IMG/M metagenome (GOLD analysis project Ga0228617, IMG submission 190061) | Seawater microbial communities from Monterey Bay, California, United States - 18D | ecosystem: Environmental > Aquatic > Marine > Coastal | place: USA: California | collected 2016-10-20
GAAGAGCAGAAACAACGTTTTTCGCAGGGCTTTGAAGCAAGGTTAATACTTCGCCAATCAATTCTTCTTTAGACTTGATTGCAACGAGCATTTCCAAATTCTCATCACCTACGTAAACGCTTTCTTCTATCCACGCACCTTTCAATACTGGCTTATCATTCTTCTTACGGAACTCTTTAATGAGTTTCGCAGGAGCATTACCAGCTTCAGCAAGCATTATGCTTGTATTTCCTTTAAGTACATCGTACAGACCATCGAAGTTCTTCTCCGAAGCGTCCATAGCTTGTTTGAGCAAAGTATTTTTAACAACGTTCAGTTTAATACCCTTACCAAAACTGGCACGACGCAAGTTAGATGTTGTTTCAGCATCTAAAGCTGCGATATCAGCCAAATAAATGGTTGCTGTATTATTCAATACTGCTGTTAAATTTTCAATCTGTGCAAGTTTGTCTTCTCTTGTCATGATGCTATTCTTTAGCGTTATGAAATTGATTTAGCATCCACAGCAATACCCGGTGACATGGTAGAAGAAATGTAAACACTCTTCATATAAGTTCCTTTAGCCGAACTTGGCTTGAGCTTATTTAGAGTCTTCAATAATTCTTCAGCATTCTCACGAATCTTGTCTGCTTCAAAAGAAACCTTACCGATTGCAGCATGAACGATACCGTAACGATCAACCTTAAAGTCAATCTTACCGGCTTTCACCTCACCTACTGCTTTTGCTACGTCCATTGTAACGGTACCAGACTTAGGGTTCGGCATCAAGCCACGAGGACCTAATACACGACCTAAAGGTCCAATTTTACCCATTACAGAAGGCATGGTTACGATGACATCAATGTCAGTCCAACCGCCTTTAATCTTCTCAATGAATTCATCAAGGCCTGCGTAATCAGCACCTGCTGCTTTTGCTTCTTCCACCTTATCTGGTGTAACTAAAGCTAAAACACGAACACTTTTACCTGTTCCATGAGGAAGACTTACCACGCCACGAACCATTTGGTTTGCTTTACGTGGATCCACTCCCAAACGAACAGCTAAGTTCACAGATGCGTCAAACTTAGTACAGTTTACCTCTTTCACTAGAGTTGCTGCCTCGCCCACAGGATATACCTTACCTTTTTCAAGTTTAGCGAGCGCGTTTTTCATGTTTTTAGTCAATTTTGCCATTGCTTCAAACTTTTAATTAAAACGGCTTCTCGCCAATTACAGTTATACCCATGCTTCTTGCAGTACCAGCAATCATACTCATTGCTGATTCAACGGTAAAACAGTTTAAATCAACCATTTTATCCTCTGCAATTTTGCGAACAGCGTCCCAAGTAACTTTAGCAACTTTACTACGGTTAGGCTCTGATGATCCCTTCTTAATCTTCGCTGCTTCCATCAATTGAACTGCTGCAGGTGGAGTCTTGATTAGGAAGTCAAATGATTTATCTGTGTAAACAGAGATCACTACCGGCAAAACTTGGCCCATCTTATCTTGCGAACGAGCGTTGAATTGCTTACAGAATTCCATAATGTTGACACCTGCGGCACCCAATGCTGGACCTACCGGAGGAGAAGGGTTAGCTTGGCCACCACGGACCTGAAGCTTTACTACTTTACTAACCTCTTTTGCCATTTCTTGTTTCTACTATTTTGCGTTGTTTGTGCGGATCATTCTTCAAGTTGGAAGCGTAAAGAACGAACCTATATATAGCTCACACCTATATCAATTATAATTTCTCCACTTCCGTGAAGCCTAGTTCAACTGGAGTCTTACGACCAAAGATCTTCACTGTGACCTCTAGTTTCTGTTTCTCCTCGTTGATCTTCTCAATGGTCGCGTCAAATGTACTGAAAGGACCATTGATAACTTTGACAGTTTCTCCCACTGTAAATGGAATCATTAGCATTGCTGCATTTTCTGCCTGACGATCTACTTCACCTAACAATCTGCTTACCTCAGAGGCACGCATTGGTGAAGGATCTCCTCCTTTAACGTTGGATAAAAATCCAACAACATTCGGAAGGTTTTTAATCATGTGACTCACCTCACCAGTTAAAACTGCCTCTACGTACATGTAGCCTGGTGTGCGGGTCTTTTCTTTTATTACTTTCTTTCCGTTACGGACTTGAACAACTTTCTCTAGCGGAATCAGTACACGTCCCACGAGATCGCTCATGCCTGCATGAGCCATATCCTTTTCAATGTAGGTCTTTGTCTTTTGTTCTTGACCACTTATTGTGCGAAGCACATACCATTTCATTCCAGTATCCGACATGTTATCCGAAGATTGAATAAACAAACTCAAGTACTGTTGAGATTGCCTTGTCCATACCAAATACTACAAGTGAAAAGATGATGGTACCCACAATTACCAATGTAGTGCTCTTTTGCAGCTCTGTCATTGTAGGCCACGATGCCTTAACGGCAAACTCGTGCCAAGACTCCTGTATACTCGTAATTAATTTGCTCATCTTTTTATTCTTTGCACGGGCACAAGGATTCGAACCCTGATCAACGGTTTTGGAGACCGCTATTCTACCATTGAACTATGCCCGTATGTAGGCAGAAAGGCGCCTCCCGTCGGGAGGCACCTTAACTACCTGTACTTTATATCAAAAGAGTAAGTTATTACTCGATGATTTCAGTTACTTGACCCGCACCTACTGTACGACCACCTTCACGCATTGCGAAGCGTAGACCAGTATTAACAGCTACGTTAGCGATCAATTCAACAGTAATTGACAAGTTATCACCTGGCATTACCATCTCAACGCCATCTGGAAGTTGGATCTCACCAGTAACGTCTGTTGTACGCAAGTAGAACTGAGGACGGTATTTGTTGTGGAAAGGAGTGTGACGACCACCCTCTTCTTTCTTCAACACATATACTTCTGCCTTGAACTTTCTGTGCGGAGTGATTGAACCTGGCTTACAGATAACCATACCACGACGGATTTGAGATTTCTCAATACCACGTAGAAGGATACCAACGTTATCACCAGCTTCACCCGTGTCCAAAATCTTACGGAACATTTCAACACCAGTAATGGTAGAAGTCAATTTCTCATCACCGTAACCGATGATTTCAACAGCTTCCCCTGTGTTTGCTACACCAGTCTCAATACGACCCGTTGCAACAGTACCACGACCTGTGATAGAGAATACATCCTCGATAGGCATTAGGAATGGCTTATCACGATCACGCTCTGGCTCTTCGATCCATGCATCTACTGCAGCCATCAACTCCATAACGGTATCAACCCATTTCTGCTCGCCGTTCAATCCACCTAGAGCTGAACCTGCGATAACTGGAGTGTTATCACCATCGTACTCGTAGAAAGATAGAAGATCACGAACTTCCATATCTACCAATTCCATCAATTCTTCATCATCAACCATATCTGCCTTGTTCAAGAACACGACGATACGTGGAATACCCACCTGACGACCTAAAAGGATGTGCTCACGAGTTTGAGGCATAGGACCATCAGTAGCAGCAACTACCAAGATAGCACCGTCCATCTGAGCGGCACCAGTAACCATGTTCTTCACGTAATCCGCGTGACCTGGACAGTCAACGTGGGCGTAGTGACGGTTAGCCGTCTCGTACTCTACGTGAGAAGTGTTAATGGTAATACCACGCTCTTTCTCTTCTGGAGCATTATCGATCGAATCGAAATCTCTTTTTTCAGACAAGCCTGCATTCGCCAAACATGTGGTGATTGCAGCTGTCAATGTTGTTTTTCCGTGGTCAACATGACCAATTGTACCAATGTTCAAGTGAGGCTTGGTACGTACAAAATTCTCTTTTGCCATGACTAGCGATTATTAAATATATAAACAGTGTAAAGATTCAAAATTAAAATTTAGAGCCAATGACGGGAATTGAACCCGTGACCTCTTCCTTACCAAGGAAACGCTCTACCCCTGAGCTACATCGGCGTAACTTAGAGCGGAAGACGGGATTCGAACCCGCGACCCTCAGCTTGGAAGGCTGATGCTCTACCAGCTGAGCTACTTCCGCGGTAGTGGGGGGAGCAGGATTCGAACCTGCGAAGGTTTCCCAACGGATTTACAGTCCGTCCTCGTTGGCCGCTTGAGTATCCCCCCCGGTGTGTACAAGATTCCACTAGAAAATCAAGCACAAAACGTGAGCCGATAGTCAGATTCGAACTGACGACCCCGAGATTACAAATCACGTGCTCTGGCCAACTGAGCTATATCGGCAATGATGTCAAAGTACTTCCGCTTTTGTTAAACGGACTGCAAATGTAGTAAAGAGAATCAAACGCGCAATACCTATAAAAAAAAAAGTGAAGACATTTTGCCTTCACCTTACATGCGATACAGTTAACCAGTTGATTTTATTGAGGTTTCAGTATTTTTTCTTTACGCTTTTTTAGCTGTCGAATCAGCACATCTACTGCAATATCCGCCGCTTCCTCAAAACTCTTGCGCTCTTTCGTCACAACTATGTCAGATCCTGGCACGCTCATGCGCATTTCTACGATCTTATTTTTGCGATTATGATTGTTATCTACTTTCAAAAAAACAGCCGTACTAATGGTACGATCATAAAACTGCGTTGTTTTGGCTAACCGTTCCTTAATAAAGGTGATTAACTTACTATCTGCTTTGAAATTTACCGATTGAATGTTCACAGTCATATTCTAATTATTTACGACCCTTTAGGATGAGTCTGGTTATACACTTTAATAAGCTCCTCAAACGAACTGGTAGTATAAACCTGAGTTGAACTTAGACTTTCATGACCAAGCAACTCTTTAACCGTATTTATATCGACCCCAGCATTAAGGAGGTGCGTGGCATAAGAATGACGCAATGCGTGAGGGTTCTTATCAACCACTGCTGTAGTCCTTTTAAGGTAAAATAAAACCCGATTATAAACAAGATTATCGTAAAGCTTTTTTCCTTTCGCCGTGAGTAAGAGATTTGCATCTTGGCGAACGGGCAACTCGTCCCTGATTTCGACATAGCGCAAATAATACGCTTCCAACAAGGCCGGCATAGGAATTTGACGCTCTTTATTTCTTTTTCCAATCACGCGAACCAATTTTCGCGACCAATCAAAGTGGGCCGGCGTCAACGAGATCACTTCCGCACGGCGCAAACCTAGTCCGTAAAGTAAGAGCAGCAAAAGTTGGTCGCGTCTACCTTCGAAATCCGTAGTAAAAAGTTTGGGATCATTAACCAGCGCTTTCAAATCGTCTTTTGGAACACTCATCACTACTTTTTTCGCAGTTTTCATACTACGAACACCTTGCCCGGGATTTTCACGAACGAAGCCTTCGCGAATGGCCCATTTGTAAAAAGTTCGAATACAGCTTAAACTGCGATTTATTGAACGCGGCGCTATACCTTGTTTATTGCGCCAGACGATGTAACGCTTGACGTGCGCCTTTTGAGCAGCCTTTAACGATACATCTGCCTCTTCTTGTAAATAGAGGGCCCAACGCTCCAGTTCCTTCTTGTACGCTACGGAAGTCTTCGGACTGTAGCCGCGCTCTCCGATAAGGTACGCTAGAAACTGATCAATATATACCGCTGAGGATTCCATAAAGGGAAGGTAGTGCGGGAGGTTATGAAAAACAAAAAGCCCAACCTTTCGGTTGGGCTTTTCTTTATAATCTAAGCATAGACTATTCTGATTCTGCTTGACGCAAAGTCTGAATGTATGCTGCTTTCTCATGCATGCGACGCTTAGCTTCCGTTGGTTTCGTATGATAACGATCCTTACGAAGCTTACGCACTACACCCGTAGAGCTGTGTTTTCTCTTATAACGCTTGAGTGCGCGTTCGATCGATTCACCTTCCTTGACATTAATTACGAGCATAGTAACACCTCCTTTCTTTAGGACTGCGAAAGTACACCGATTTTTCTATTCCGATACATAGTGTTGTAAAAAAGTCGTGTCAACGTCCGAAAATTCTTCCCATGAGACCAATTCCCTCCAGCGCACGGGACCAAACCGCTCCCGATAGAAGACTATTCTTTTGACTTGGTGGAATCGGAAACCATAGAAATCGTTCAATTCTGCGAAGGAACTGCTGTTTAAAAAGAGTTCAGGTACGCGGGGAACAACATAAAACACACTTTCCCAGTCCTTTTGCCAGCGGGTGTTTAAGGAGCGAATATTTCGCAATTGAGAAACGGTAGAAAAATAGCCCCATCGATCTCTTTCCTGAACGATAGCACGAGCTGACCATGGACCTATACCACGCACAGCTACGAGCCCTGCGCTATCGGCTTCATTTAAATCTAATCGATCCAGACGATCGTTCGTTTCATGTTTAAGTTCCCGCTCCCCCCACGGAACCCTCCTAAGGTTTTGCTCACCACTTCTACCCCACTGCTCTTTCTCTTTCTGCGGAATGGGCGCGAAATCAAAATTGCCCGTATTGACAAATAAGGTATCCATCCCTGGCAGGGATTTTAAGGCAAAAAGGTCTTTAATGGTCCAATTTTTCTTACATCGATACCACCATGATTTTTTTGCTGCCTCTTGTAGTGGGAAATTCCAGATGGTGTTTGAATCCAATTGGTTGACTTTAAGTGTAGGCTGCTCTGACCACCACATTACCAAGAAGCCGAGGCGCGCTTCGCGCGCCTCGGACGCTGGCCGCAACCAAATAGTGGCCGCGAAAGCGGCCACTATTAAAAGCTGAAAGGTTCGAATAATTTGTGCCTCGGCCTGGTACATTGCAGTTGCATTTATATGCAAGTTGGGCAGTACGAGACTGGACTACAAATTTCGTGAATAACTAAAATTTGCTGACTTAATCGCGCGACGTGTCGTCATTGTCTTTGTACGAATCCGGCTCAGGTTTCGGTGGCGTATTCAAGACCTTACGAAAGAAATAGATGGTCGCCGCAAGAACGGTTCCCTGCGTTAAAATGATCATGATTAAAGCTGAAGTCGTCATAATTACGCGGCTTTTTTACGTTTGTTGGATGCGATTTTCACCATTGCTACCAGTCCAAAGAAACAGGCCAAAAGGAAAAAACGGCTCATATCTATGTAGAACATGTTTGTGAGTGCACCATCAGCCATCCACTGCACACCCGTGTTGATATGGAAGATTTGATTAATGATACTGTCGTTCGCCCATGGCCATCCCTGACCACTGGTAAGGCTGGTGAAGGCAGTAGACCAATCGGACAATTCACCGTTCAACGGTTTAAACAAAGAGGTCAAAAAGATAATTCCAATGAATAACGGTGTTACATATTTGATAATGGGTCGGTAAATTCTAGGCACGCGCATATCCGCACCGTCGGTAATTTCTTTCCAGCCTTTGTCCATACCAAAAACCCATGCGAAGAGAATAACCTCAGCGAGGGCGAAAATGACTAGACTCACGGTTCCTGTCCAATAATCGTATTCGTCAAACACACCTTTTTCAAAGAAAAAGATGGTGGGTAAGCCCATGAGTAAAATGGCAATCCCCAATAAAATAGCGCTCTTATTCTTCGTCCATCCGAATTCATCTTGTACAAAACCCATCCAGGGTGTACCCATTGCCAACGAAGAGGTAATTCCTGCAAAGAAAAGCAGGCCAAACCAAGCAACACCGGAAATAACCGCCATCACGCTGCCCCATTGATCAAAAAGGAACGGCATGGTTTTAAATGCCATCATAAACCCAGCGTTGTCCACGACCCAGTCTAAACCAAGGTATCCTACGGCAATAGGGATGACTACTGCTGAACCCAAAACAATCTCGACAAAACCGTTCATCCAACCTGCGGACATTGCATTTAGGGCAATATCATCACGCTGCTTAAGGTAAGAGCTATAGCAGTGAATAGTTCCCATCCCCACGGAAAGGGTGAAGAAGATTTGTCCGGCAGCAGCCAGCCAAATTTTAGGATTTGCTAAAGTCGAAAAATCAGGCTCCCACAAAAAGTTGAGTCCAATGAATGTAGAACAGTCATCACAACGACCGGTTGATCCTGTTGTCCAGGACATTATGGCAAGAAAAGCACCGAAACCGATGAGCAATGGCATCGCGATTTTTGCTACTTTTTCAATTCCCGCACTCAATCCTCTGGAAAGGATGTAGATGTTAATAGTCAAGGTAATAAGGAAGGCAAGTAAGGCCCATACTGGAAAGTTAATACCACTACCTAGGTCGACGTAGTTGTTGAAGTAAGCATCCAATTGGTCAAGATTCACCCCTAAGAAATCACCTTTCAGTGACTTCAAAGTATAGGTCAACGTCCAACTTTCAATGTAGGTGTAGTATGCCATGACCCCCATATTGGTGAAGATTCCAAATACACCAAAGTACTTCCATACTCTGCGTTTGGTCATGTTGTCTAAAATGAAAGGCGTACTGTGATCGCCAAAACGACCGCCAAATCTACCCATCGCCCACTCTACCCAGAGCAGTGGAATTCCCATGAGCAGAAAACTAACGAGGTAAGGAATAATGAATGTCCCACCACCATTTTGTACGGCTTGGACTGGAAAGCGTAAGAAATTACCTAAACCAACGGCATTTCCTGCCATTGCTAAAATGAGCCCTACGCGAGAGCCCCATGCTTCTGTCGATTTTGCCATGCTCCTTCCGGATCTGTTAGAGTGAACTCCGAAAATAGTGGAAAGCAGTGGTCCCTACAAATATGTGCTTACAATCCTGCTTGATTTGCAATGATTTCTAGCGCCTCCTTAAATGTGTGTGGCTCATAGCCCAATACCTCTCGGGCTTTAGAAATATCAAATCCCGTACGAGGCGGACGTTTTGCAGGCTGATTCAAGGTGGTGGAATCGGTTCGTGTTACAGACTCCATAGATAGGCCAAAGTGCACTGCAACCTGCCCTACCAAATCATAAATGGACATGAAATCTGGTCCAGAAATATTAAAAACCCCTTGAGCACATTGATCGGCTGCAAGCAAAGCCCCCTGAGCTAAATCTTCCGCAAGCGTCGGCGTACGGAACTGATCGTCAACCACATTGATGGGCTGGCCTTTCTCTAAGGCGCCTTTCGCCCACAAAACGATGTTACTTCGACTCAGGTCTTCTGCCATACCGATCACCAAAACAGTTCGTAAAATGCTCCATGAAGGCAACTCCTGAATAATCTCCTCCGCTTCCAATTTCGTCCAGCCGTAATGACTTAAAGGCTGCGCCTTTGCATCCTCTTTATACGGTCCATCCTTTCCATCGAAAATAAAATCTGTGCTAATGTGCACGACATGTGCACCAACTTCATTTGCCGCATTCGCTATGTTACGCGTTCCCTCAACATTCATTAACGTAGCTTGATCCGGATGCAGTTCACATTCGTCAACGTGTGTCATGGCAGCTCCGTGAATGATCACATCAGGCTCAAACGCACCAACAACCGCACTCACATCTTCAGCATTTGTGATGTCCATCGCAGCGTAACGCGCTGTGCCCATCGCCTGAGTTCTATTTGTTCCTCGAGACGTTGCAAGAAAGCTGTGCTGGGGATAGTTGGCCGTAGCAACGGCTATTTTTTGACCTAATAAGCCATTAGAACCGGTAAAAAGTATTTTCATGACTACGAGGTCTGAGTTTGTTTATTAAACCAATTGCGAAAAGCACGAATCTGCTCGTCATTGCCCAAAACGTAGAGTTTCGAGTGCGGCGCCACTTTAAAGTCTGGGGATGGATTTACATATAACTCACCTGACTCATCTACATAACCTATGACCGTGCACCCAGTTTGTTGTCGAATCTTTAAGTCTTTGATATTGCAATTAGAGCGTTCTTCGGGAAGTTCATCTACCACAATTTCTTCAATATTCGTAGCGCTAGATCCGCCTACACTAAGGTGGTCTAAGAAGTTCATCACACCAGGGTTCATCAGGTTATGTGCAAGATGTGAACCACCCACTAGGTTGGGACTTACCGTATAATTTGCACCTGCTGCTAAAAGCTTTTTCTCTGTACTTTCTGTATTTGCCCGCGCACCGATGACTAATTTTGGGTTTAGTTGACGCGCCGAAATCACGACAAATAGATTATCTGTATCCGATGCTAAAGCCGCAACAAGACCGCTCGCATTTGAAATATTTACCTTATCTAAGATTTCATCATTAGTCGCATCACCAATCAAGACTACTACTCCGTCCAGCTCCTCGCGGTACCTGTTTGCGCGCTCTTCATCCAATTCCAACACGACCACTTGTACCCCATAGGCCTTAAGTTTACTCACTACCTGGCGTCCATTTCGTCCAAGTCCGCAGACAATCGTATGATTCTTTAGCTTTTCCACCTTACGCTCCAATCTTTTCGTTCTTAAATACAGTTGCACTTTTCCGTCTATGGCCAATTGAGCCAAAAGGCCCGCACCGTAAGCAAAAGTCCCAAAACTACCCGCAATTAAGGCTATGGTAAACCAAATACCGCCAGTACTTAGAGGACCTACTTCATTGAATCCCACAGTACTAACCGTCTGAATCACCATGTAAAAGGATTGCAGCCAATTAAAACCCTCAAGCCAACGGTAGCCCACCGTGCCTGCAATGAGAATCACTGCAAAAACAAAGAAGACATTTTTAAGACTTTCGAACGGATTACTCATTGGCTTAAAGGTACGCTCTTAAGAAATGAGCCTGAAACCTTGGACTCAAATTTATTTGATAACGGATGATTAGTGGGGAAGCTTATCGCGTAACACTCCGTAAAGGAAGGTTCCAAATAAAGCGGCTATCAAAACGATGACGTAACCAATGAAACCCGCACCAATATTCACAACTATAGGACCAGGACATGCACCGCTCAGTGCCCATCCCAGACCAAAGATGATTCCACCAAAAAGGTATCTAGAAATACTCCAAGACTTTGGTTGAAATACAATGGGCGCCCCTGTATAATCCTTCGCATTGTTTTTTTTCATGATCCAAACCATGGGTACTCCAATAGCTACCGCTAAACCAATAATTCCATACATGTGGAAATCCTGAAAACGAAACATTTCCTGAATTCTATACCATGAAGCGGCTTCGCTTTTAAACATTATGATACCAAACATGGTACCTAAGAGTAAAAATTTTATCTGCTTCATGGCTTAGTAGATTAAGGGGAAAATCAAATGTGTCATAGCGAGGCCTCCAATAAAAAATCCTACGACAGCCAATAATGAAGCCGGCTGAAGATCCGAAATACCTGAAATGGCATGTCCTGAAGTACAACCACCGGCATAGCGAGCGCCGAAGCCTACCATGATACCGCCTAATGCAAGAATCACTATGTTTTGCCAGTTAGCCAAAGCCTCAATGCCGAACTGACTTTCAGGCGCATAGCTTGTAGGTGCAGCAAAACCTAAAGCCCCCAGGTCTTCTATTGTAGCTTCTGAAATAGCCACCACATAATCTGGCGTAGTTAGGAAATTCGTCGCGATATAACCGCCTAAACCGGCTCCTACAAGAAAGAGTAAGTTCCAGCTTTGGGTCTTCCAATTGAATTGAAAAAACGGTACAAATTTATCCGCACCACACATTGTACACAAAGTTCTCAAGTTGTTAGAGAAACCGAATGACTTACCAAAATAAAGAAGCAGCCACATTATGAATGCTATTAATGCACCACTTACATACCACGGCCAAGGCTGAAGAATCAAATCCATCTTGTTAATTATTACAACAGAAGATTAGTTGAGTATTTAGAGCGTCGTAGGACAGACGTAATCTGAGACGTTTAGCCCCGCCTCTTTAATGGCCTTAAACCCGCCTGCTACATCTACCATATTATGATAACCACGGGCCTTCAATATCGAAGCAGCTATTACTGAACGATAGCCGCCTGCGCAATGAATATAGAATGTTTCTTCTTGCGGGACCGACGCCATGTGGTCGTTTATGCTGTCCAATTCCACATGAATCGCATCAATAATATGCTCACTCAAAAATTCTCCAGATTTACGAACATCCACTACTGTTGCATCCGAAATATCTTTGAGTTCTTTAGCTGTAACCTGGGGAAGCGTATCTATTTTTTTTCCTGAGCTTTTCCAGGCGTCAAATCCGCCGTCAAGGAACCCTATACAGTTATCATAACCAACGCGAGAAAGACGAGTCAATACTTCTTCTTCCATACCTGGATCGGCAACGACTAGAATTTCTTGTTTAATATCTGGAATTAAGGCACCAACCCACATTGCAAAACTGCCCTTAATACCGATAAATATCGATTGTGGAATGAAACCGTGAATGAAGGTATCTTGATGACGCGTATCTAGAATTAAAGCATCCGTCTCATTCGCAGCTGCATCAAAGGCCTCTACAGAGAGTGGACGTAAGCCACGTTCCATGACCTTATCTAAACTTTCATAACCCGTCTTATTCATGCGAACATTCTCTGGGAAGTAGGCCGGTGGAGGCAACAAGCCATCCGTTACCTCTTTTATAAATTCTTCTTTAGTCATGTTCGCACGGAGCGCATAATTAGTGGCTTTTTGCTCACCTATGGTCCCCACGGTTTCTTTTGACATGTTTTTTCCACACGAAGAACCTGCACCGTGTCCGGGATATACGATAACATCGTCAGCTAACACCATAATCTTATTACGCAATGAATCAAATAATATACCTGCTAAATCTTCTTGCGTAATACTCGCGGCTTTCTGCGCTAGATCTGGACGACCAACATCTCCTAAGAACAAAGTATCTCCCGAGAAGATCGCATAATCTTTACCACTTTCGTCTTTTAACAAATAGGTGGTGCTTTCCATGGTATGGCCTGGTGTATGCATGACATGAATCGTTACGTCACCCACTTTTAATACCTCACCATCCTCAGCAATATGGCAATCAAACTGCGTATTCGCAGTAGGACCATAAACGATTTTGGCACCGGTCTTAGCCGCTAAATCAAGATGACCTGAAACGAAATCCGCATGAAAATGCGTCTCTAAAATGTATTTGATAGTTACACCATCCTTTTCAGCACGATCCAGATAGGGACCTACTTCACGTAATGGATCGATGATAACTGCTTCTCCATTAGAGGCAATGTAATAGGCTCCTTGCGCCAAACATCCAGTATAAATCTGCTCTACAGTCATGATATGATTTTATTCTTTGCTTTTAAAGTTGCTTTCCTATGATATATACGGCCATCAAAAGAACGAAAAAGCCGAAGCCTTTTTTTAATTTTTTACCGTCAATGAAATTATTTAAATAGATCCCGACAAAGATACCAAATACTGCAATGGCAGTGACGGTAAGTAACAGTGTCCAGTCTAATTGGTCCCCATAACGCTGAACATCACCAATAAAACCGATCAAGCTCTTCGCTGCAATAATGAATAGGGAGGTCCCTACGGCTTTCTTCATGGGTAATTTCGCGAAAAGAACCAGTGCTGGTATAATCAAAAATCCACCTCCAGCACCAACAATACCGGTTAATACACCAACTACAGTACCTTCTAAAATAATTGCGGGCAGATTTAACTGTGGCAATGTATTTTCCTCCTCTTCTGCCTTACTCTTGTTACGAATCATACTCACTGAAGCCGCGAGCATTACCAGAGCAAAGAAAACCATGATGGCAATGTCTTTTGTCAAGACATATTTACCTAGGTTAATTATTTCGTTAGGAATCGCAGGAACAAGATAGGCGCGGGTAGCATAAACAGCGATAAATGCCGGAATGGTAAAAACCACGGCGGTTTTATAATTTACATTACCTAAAAATGCGTTTCGAACACCCCCTACCAACGCTGTAGAGCCGACGATAAATAAAGAATAGGCAGTACTCATTTCTGCACCAATACCAAAAAGGTATACCAGCACAGGAACCGTTAATATCGACCCACCACCACCGATTAGGCCGAGTGAGATCCCAATAAAAATGGATGCGATGTATCCGGTGATTTCCATAATTGAGTTTTAAGATACCTCAAAGTTCGGGCTTGAAAAACTCATCAGTGTGACACTACGCACACTAGAACAATAAGCGCTCCATTTCTTGCTGAAGCGTTGTAGCTGCAATACCCGCCGCTTGTGCAAAATCCAGTCCATTGCTTTGATAAATGATACCGCGCGTACTATTTACTAAAACTCCGTAATCTTTATTCGTAGCCTGCTTGAGGACTTCTTCGAGCGAACCGCCCTGTGCGCCTACACCAGGTACTAAAAAGAAGTGATCAGGTGCTATGGCACGCAAGCGCGCTAAATGTTCCGTTTTCGTTGCGCCCAAAACAAACATTAGCTGATCTGCAGTAGCCCATTCTTGTGCTTTTTTTACGACACTTTCGAAAAGTGCTTCACCTTCCGCGCTCTCAAGAAACTGGAAATCGAATGCCCCTTTGTTTGAGGTAAGCCCTAATAGTATCACCCATTTGTTTGGGAAATCAAGAAAAGGGGTCACACTATCTTCGCCCATGTAAGGGGCTACAGTAACACTGTCGAAATTCATGTTTTCGAAAAACGCCTTTGCGTACATTTTCGATGTATTCCCTATATCACCGCGCTTGGCATCTGCAATGGTAAAAATTTCAGGATACTTCTCATCTAAATACTGAATGGTTTTCTCTAGACTCTGCCAACCTTTGACACCCATGGATTCATAAAAGGCAATATTTGGTTTATAAGCAACCGTAGAAACTGCCGTCGCATCGATGATGGCCTTGTTAAAGGCAAAAACGGGATCATCCTCTTTCAAAAGGTGCTGTGGGATTTTTTCTAAATCCGTATCCAATCCTACGCAAAGCACACTGCGCTTTGCTTTAATCTGCTCAAGTAAGGCTGCTTTATTCATCTTGCTTTAATAATCGTCCGACCCTTCCTTCATTTTCTCGGCATTCTCAGCCATATGAAGCTCGTCAATAAACTTCTGGATATCCCCGTTGACCACATCGTTCAAATTGTAACTGGTTAAACCAATTCTATGATCAGTGACTCGTCCTTGAGGATAATTGTATGTTCTAATCTTTGCCGAACGATCACCGGTGCTGACCATAGTTTTGCGTTGCGCGGCTTGTTCTTCTTGCTTCTTTTTGAATTCCATGTCAAACATACGAGAACGCAATACCTTCAGTGCTTGCTCATAGTTCTTATGCTGACTGCGACCGTCTTGACATTCTACGACAATTCCAGTGGGAAGGTGCGTCAAACGCACAGCACTCTCAGTTTTATTTACGTGCTGTCCCCCCGCTCCTTGTGAACGATAAGTGTCTTTTTTTACATCCTTCATATCGAGGTCAACATCCACTTCTTCAGCCTCGGGCAACACGACCACCGAAGCAGCAGAGGTGTGAACCCGACCCTGACTCTCAGTTGCAGGTACGCGTTGAACGCGGTGTACACCGCTCTCATATTTCAGAATACCATAAACCGATTCACCATTCACCTCAAAAGAAACTTCTTTAAAGCCTCCAGAGGATCCTTCATTCATGGTAAGAACTTCTACCTTCCAACCTCTACCCTCACAATAACGCTGGTACATTCTAAATAAATCGCCTGCGAAAATGGCTCCTTCATCGCCCCCGGCGCCTTGACGAATCTCAACCAAAGCATTTTTATCATCCTCCGGATCTTTGGGTAAGAGTAGTAACTTAACTTCTTCCTCTAAAGCTTCAAAAGTAGGTTCCAATTCATCCAATTCCATTTTCGCCATCTCACGAAAATCGGCATCTTTCTCCTCTTTTAATACGCCTTTAGCTTCCTCTATTCGGCTGGATAACTCTAAGTATTGCAATCTAACCTCAACCAGTGGCTTCAGGTTTTTATACTCTCTATTGAGCTGGACATAGCGTTTGCTATCAGATATGACGTCAGGCTGAATAATGAGATCATTCACCTCATTATAGCGTTGAAAAATCACATTAAGCTTGTCGATCATCGCCATTACTTCTCGTACTTAAAGGTCCCAAACTCACTACTAATAGTCAATTCTTTAGCTGCACTCTCTTCAACCCTTCCCACAATCTTTGCGGGTACTCCAAAACTTTCACTAATTGCGATAATTGCATCTGCGATAGAAGGCTCTACGTACAACTCCATACGGTGTCCCATATTAAATACTTGGTACATTTCTTCCCAACTCGTGCCACTCTCCTCTTGAATCATTTTAAACAGCGGCGGTATCGGGAAGAGCGCGTCTTTAATAACGTGTCCTTTTTCCAAGAAATGTAAAATCTTAGTTTGTGCACCGCCCGAACAATGTACCATACCGTCAATTTTATCGCGGTACTGCTCCAGGACTTGCTTAATAATAGGGGCATACGTTCGCGTAGGACTTAAGACCAGTTTTCCTGCGTCTAAACTCGTCTGAGTTGCCTCCGTGAGCGTCTTTGTACCCGAATACACCAGCGACTCTGGAACTGCGGGATCAAAGCTTTCAGGATACTTCGCTGCCAATGCTTTACCGAACACATCGTGTCTAGCGCTTGTCAATCCATTAGACCCCATCCCGCCGTTGTATTCAGATTCATATGTGGATTGACCAAATGATGCCATACCCACGATCACATTGCCTGCTTTAATATTTGCATTATCTATTACATCAGTGCGTTTCATTCTTGCGACTACGGTACTATCAACTATAATCGTGCGCACTAAATCTCCGACATCAGCCGTTTCTCCACCAGTACTGATAATATCTATACCGTGTTTTCTGTATTCTTCTAGAAGCGATTCAGTACCACCTATGATTGCACTTAGTACCTCACCAGTAATCAAACCTTTATTACGACCGATCGTAGAACTAAGCATAATATTCTCTGTAGCACCCACACAAAGTAAATCATCGATATTCATGATTAATGCGTCTTGAGCGATACCCTTCCATACACTTAGATCACCAGTCTCTTTCCAGTACATGTAAGCAAGAGAACTTTTAGTACCTGCACCATCCGCATGCATAACTAGACAATAGTCGTCATCACCAGTCAAATAATCCGGAACAATTTTACAAAAGGCCTTTGGGAATAAGCCTTTATCAATGTTTTTGATTGCGTTATGGACGTCTTCTTTCTGGGCACTCACGCCTCGTCCTGTATAGCGGTCTGATGTATTATTCATGCTGCAAAAATAACGAGAAAGCGCGCACGGGGGACCCGTGCGCGCTTTTCATTTTAATAGTTTATGCTACTTAATCTGAACCCAAGATCCAACGATTAAATCTTTATCACTCTTAAACCCGTTTAGGGTACGAATGTCCTTGACACTTGCGCCAGCTTTTTTAGCAATGCCTCGCATAGTATCTCCGCGCTCAACCTGGTAATGATTTTGATCAAAGGCTGAATAATCACCGTTAGGTGTCACTTTGATGACCATACCTGGCATAGGACGTGCGCCGCGTAATCCTCCATTCAGCTTTTTGAGCTGTACAACGTTCATACCATTGTCCATAGCAATTTTCCCTAATGAACGGTCTTTAGGCCCGAGCGTCATGGTTTGACCAATAGGGTTCTCATTCTTCTTCGTTTGAGCTACTCCGCCGTCAGAAGATGCACCATCTGCTACAGTTGTTGAAGGAACGTAATCATCACTTAATACCTTGAAATCCGTACGACGATTGATTTGATTAGCTACCTCCTGATCCTCTTTATTGAGTCGCTTAATGAACGTCTCCGTTAAATTGTCCCCGGCTTTGAATTTGTCTGCACCATACCCCTTGTAATCTGTTGAGATAATAAATGGCTCTTTCTCACCCATTCCAACTGCCGTTAGGCGCTCAGCAGGAATTCCTTTTTGTATCAGGTAATCCACACAGCTCTGCGCACGCGCCTGAGATAAAACATCATTTTTAGCATCTGTATCACGATAATCCGTGTGCGAACGAAGACCAATAGTGATTGTAGGGTTGCGCTGTAATATGCTGAATACGGTATCTAGAGCTACTTTACTTTCATCACGCAGTTCAGATTGCGCTAAGTCGAAGAATACGTTTGGTAGTACAATAGGTACTTCAATCGGATCCATTTCAAGGCGGAGACTGTACGACTTAACATAAGCACGCTCCTCTTTTACCTGTGCATAATCATTCAAGGCCAATCCTTTGGTTGTGATGTCGCCCACAGCATTTAGGAAACGCTTGCGACTCATATTCAACTTATAAGATTTGTCTTCCTCCATCTGTCCACGAGGAATAGCAAATTGACCATTTGCATTTGTGGTTACAGTGAACGATTGACCTTCTTTATTACTCACTTCAATGGTTACATCGCTTACGGGCTTACCATTTTTACTACTAACAACAGTACCAGTAGCCTCAAAGAATTTCTCCCATTCAGTCACATACCATATGTCATGCTCACCACGTGTGCCCTTGCGATTACTTACAACAAAACCTTTTTTGGTATTATCGCCTGGTACAAAACGCAATGAAATATCATCTGCTTCAGAATTGATTGGCGAAAGCATATTCTCCACATCGCCGACGGGTGCGCCGTTTTCATCTAGCTTTACACGGAAACAATCGAATCCACCCATTCCAACGTGACCGTTCGAAGAGAAATACAAGTACCCATCACCATGCGCAAACGGGTAAAGCTCGTCTCCACGTGTGTTAATGTTTAAATTTGTTGGTGAGGCCCACTCACGCTTTCTGCGATCGTAAGTCGTCATGTAAATATCTTTACCTCCTTTTCCACCAGCGACTTCACCGGCAAAATACAATACCTGATCGTCCGGACTAAGCGCAGGGTGTCCCACTGAAGCGCCGCTATCGAGCGCTATAACTACAGGCTCCGGATTTGCCCAATCTTGACCAATTTTCTTGGTAGTGTAGATGGCACAGCCCATCTTCATGTTTTTCACTTGCATACACTTCGTGAAATACATCTCTTTACCTCTAGAATCAAAAGTCACGACACCTTCATGGTCTTTGGTATTAATGACATCGCTCATCGGATCTAATTCGCCCCAAACAATTTCGTCATTAGCGTTCGCCTCTTTACCCTTCTTCTTTTTCTTATTCTTTTTGCGCTCTCCCTCGATGACAAAAATATCCGAGAAACGCTGACCCATCCAACCGTCTTCCTTACGACCAGTTGCATCATCACGCATAGACGATATCATAAGTGTTAAATCTTCCTTACCGCGCTTTCCTGCAAAAGCTATTGAGTAATCCGATTTTTTCGAGTTCAAATCTTTTGCGTTATCTAATGCGAATAGTGATCCAGAAACTATCCATTGCGCGGCCTTTTGACAGCTTTGAATACCCCGGTCGGCACGAGCATCGCTAGGTACTAACTTTTTATAGGCTTCATACGCAATGATTGCGTCTTCATATTCTCCTTGACATTGCAACATCTCAGCGTAACCTAGGTCCGCCTGAGCACCATAACCCAGTTTTGAAGCACGCTGGTAATAACTCGCTGCCCTTTTACATTGACCGGTGAACCGATATCCTTCAGCCATGTTATAGGAAATACGCTGTTTTTGTTCGCGTGTTTTTTCTTTAGAATACGCCTTAGCATAAATTTCGATAGCAACAGAATACTCCTTTGATTCGAAATATTCGTCTGCTTTTACAGTAAGCTTATGAGGCTTTACATCAACCTCTTCAACAGTGGCGTCTTGAGCGAAAGCTATGATGGGCAAGAAAGCGAGGACAACGGTCCAAGTTCGTAAAATGCGTTTTTGCATGCGAGTCTGGTCTCTTGTGTTTAAGCACCCACAATATA
>Ga0228617_1000467_pt1 | contig 19564 bp, 18 predicted proteins | sample 18DmetaG_FD_190061 | JGI IMG/M metagenome (GOLD analysis project Ga0228617, IMG submission 190061) | Seawater microbial communities from Monterey Bay, California, United States - 18D | ecosystem: Environmental > Aquatic > Marine > Coastal | place: USA: California | collected 2016-10-20
GCAGTCTGGCAGCTCGTCGGGCTCATAACCCGAAGGTCGTAGGTTCAAATCCTGCCCCCGCTACCAATTTTGAAATGCCTACAAAGACGCCCTTATTAAGCAATTTACCCTCTTACAGCGCTAAAAAAGTGTGGTTATCCCCAGAATGTGATGGAAAAATAGCTTTTGGGCGCTTATACTGTTATTGGTTTTTGTTTGAGTTGAGTTGCATTCAGCTCAGATGCAGTTCGTAAATAATGGCAAATTTTGCAATGTTATGAATTTGCTTGGAGAGCTTTAGTGTTATCTGATGCAGCAGAGTCTTTTCAGTCATTGGAAAGACGCTCCTCACAGGAACGCAGAGGCACCGACGACACACTGATTTTTTATTGAGAATTTTTTGATAAAAAACGTTTCAAAGTGGGCCTTCGGGCCTTTTTTATTGCCTGAGATTTGGGATAAAAGTTTAAGGAATAGAATGAAATATCTAAAAGAGCTCGATAAATCAAGAGCCTTTGCGTGAAGGGCGCCTCCGCTGTAGTTGATGAATTAGTGGGTCCGATAGTTGCAGCGCTCGATTTGGATTTGTGGGGCTGCGAGTTAGTTCGACAGGGAAAGTATTCCTTGATAAGAATTTATATAGACAAGGAATCTGGTATTGATATATCGGACTGCGAGAGAGTAAGCAGGCAAGTCAGCGCGGTTTTTGATGTGGAAGAGCCGATCGCTGGTGAGTACACGCTTGAGGTTTCCTCGCCAGGGCTGGAGAGACCTCTCTTCAGACTCTCTCAGTTTCAACAGTATGTTGGCGATGAAATTCAGTTGCGTGTGAAAAGGCCGCAAGACGGAAGGAAAAATTTTAAGGGTGATCTTGTTCGAGTAGGTGACAACGGGATCTTTTTGTCGATAGATGGAAAAGAGTTTGAGTTCCAGCATTCTGATATCGATAAGGCAAATCTGATTTATTAGAGAAGATAGTTACAATATCTGGTTAGTGATTTATTTTTAAAGCAAGTAAAAAGAATGGTGACGCAATTATGATGAGCAAAGAGATTTTAATGGTCGCTGACGCGGTCTCGAATGAAAAAGGCGTGTCGCGAGAAGTTATTTTTGAGGCGATTGAATCTGCGCTAGCGATGGCTACTCGAAAGCGGGACGATGAGGAAGAGATCGATTGTCGTGTGGTTGTGGACAGAGAAACTGGGGAATACGAGACATTTCGCACTTGGGCTGTGGTGGCCGATGAAGAGTATCTCGTAGAGGAAACGCAGTTAATCATGGAGCAGGTGAATGAGAGGAAGTTGAACCTTTCTGTCGGAGACACCTATGAAGAAAAAATTGAGAATATTGAGTTTGGTCGTATTGCCGCGCAAACAGCGAAGCAGGTCATAGTTCAGAAAGTCAGGGATGCTGAGCGTGAAATTGTAATTGAGGAATATCAAGGAAGGGTAGGTGAGCTCATTGCTGGGGTCGTTAAAAAAGTTACGAGGGATAACATAGTTGTCGATCTTGGGGGTAATGCCGAGGCGCTTCTCACTCGAGACCAGATGATTCCGCGTGAGACATTTCGAATGGGGGATAGGCTTCGAGCACTTTTAATTGATGTTCGATCGGAACAGCGTGGGCCCCAGTTGTTTTTAAGCCGCACGTCGCCACAAATGCTAATCGAGTTATTTAAAATTGAAGTTCCAGAAATTGCGGAAGAAATTATATCTATCAGGGCTGCTGCCCGAGATCCCGGCTCGAGAGCAAAGATAGTTGTCAGCACAAATGACGGTCGGATTGATCCGGTTGGGGCGTGTGTGGGAATGCGCGGGTCACGAGTACAAGTCGTGTTAATGAATTATCGAACGAGCGCATTGATATCATCCTCTGGGATGACAATCCTGCACAGCTGGTTATCAATTCTATGTCTCCCGCAGAGGTTGCCTCAATTATTGTGGAAGAAGACAGTCATACAATGGATGTTGCAGTAGAAGAGGACAATCTGGCGCAGGCAATTGGAAGAAATGGTCAAAATGTACGATTGTCGTCTGAGTTAACCGGGTGGTCCATAAATGTTATGAGCTTAGAACAAGCGCGAGAGAAGCAGGAGCAAGAATCCACCGGATTTATCGAGCTCTTTGTAAATCGCTTAGATGTGGACGAGGACGTGGCTGAGGTTTTGGTTCAAGAGGGGTTCTCTTCTCTGGAAGAAATAGCGTACGTGCCTTTGGACGAAATTTTGGGTATCGATGGATTCGATGAAGACATTGCTAACGAGCTTCGGAATAGAGCAAAAGACGCATTACTCACTCAGGCAATAGCTTCTCAAGAAGATTTGTCGAAAGCTAATGTTGCTGATGATCTGATTAATATGGACGGTATGGATGATGTGCTTGCCTTAGCGCTGTCTAAGATAGACATTACTTGTATGGAAGATTTGGCAGAGCAATCAATCGATGAGCTTCTAGTTATTGAGGGTATGAACGAGACTCGGGCGGGAGAGTTGATTATGACCGCCAGAGCACCTTGGTTTGAGGAAACAGAATAAACGGCATACACGAATCTGGGTCTGTTTTTTTGGATTGGTAAAAGAGTAATTTGAAGGGAGTACATTGAATGGCCAATGCGACGATAAGCGAACTTGCGAAAGTAGTAGGAGTCGCGGTTGAGAAGTTGTTGTCTCAAGTAAAAGAGGCAGGGCTTCCTCATACCGAAGCGGGCGATGTTATTTCTAACGAGGACAAGAATACTTTGCTTCAATTCCTTCGCAGCAGCCATGGGGAGCGAGACGAAGCTGTAGCACCTCGTAAAATAACTCTCAATCGAAAGACTGTTGGGACATTAAAAGCTGCGTCGGGTCACGGTCGCGGGAAAACCGTGAATGTTGAGGTGCGTAAAAAGCGGACATACGTCAAGCGCAGTGAGGTAGAGGAGGAGGTTCCTGAAGAAAAAGTTGAAGAAGATCCAAACGAAGAAGTTAAGAGTCAAGAGGCAGAGCCCGCAGATTTGGCCGACGCTGGCCGTAAAGCGGATGAAAAAGTCGCTGAAGATGGTGCTACACAAAGCAACAAAAAACAAAAATCGGAGTCGGACAAGGTGGTGCCTGAATCGACGCCCATCGAGGTGGCGGCTGACCGTGCGGACAAACCGGGTGCTAAGCGTGTCAAATCGCAAACGAAGAAAGAAAGTGATGGACAAGATGAAAAACGTAAGACGGCTGCTCGAAACGCTAAGGGTAAGCCTGCGAAGCGAGCTCAGAAGAACATTCATGTAAATGATGATTTTGTTCTCGAGGGTGGAGATATCGATGACAGTGGACGCGGTCGTCGTGGAGGTCGAAAGAATAAAACTCGTTTATCTGCGCCCACTCATACCTTTGAGAAGCCAACTGAATTTATCGCGAAGGATATTACTATTGGGGAGGCGAATTCGCTCTCTGCGCTCGCACAACAGATGTCACTAAAATCGGCAGAATTGATTAAGGTGCTCTTCAAAATGGGTGTGATGGCCAATATCAATCATGTTTTAGACGTGGATACTGCTACCCTGCTTATTGAAGAGCTTGGACATCGAGCCAAATTTGTTTCAGAAGATGCCTTGGAGGAGAATTTAGCAGAATCCTTGGCAGCAAAGGTTGGTGAGGAAGAGGTAGTTCGGGCACCTGTCGTTACAGTAATGGGCCACGTGGATCACGGTAAAACTTCCCTTTTGGACTACGTGAGGAAGTCGACTGTTGCTTCGCATGAGGCCGGAGGAATTACCCAACACATCGGAGCTTACAATGTACAGACAGATCAAGGCATCATTAGTTTTCTCGATACACCGGGTCATGCTGCTTTTTCTGCTATGCGAGCAAGAGGCGCCAAAGCAACAGACGTTATTGTGTTAGTAGTGGCGGGTGATGATGGAGTGAAGCCTCAAACCCAGGAAGCAGTAGAGCACGCGAAAGCTTCCGGTGTTCCTGTCGTAGTAGCGGTTAACAAGATGGATAAGGAAGGTGTTGATCCAGAGAGGGTTAAAAGTGAGTTGGCGGCTCTAGAGGTCGTGCCCGAGGATTGGGGAGGCGATACGCAATTTGTGCCAGTTTCAGCTATTACCGGTGATGGTATTGAGAAGCTTTTAGAAGCAATACTTTTGCAAGCAGAGCTTCTTGAGCTGAAAGCCTATACAGATGTCCCTGGTCAAGGTGTGGTTATTGAGTCTCGGCTTGATAAAGGTCGCGGGCCTGTGGCTTCCGTGCTCGTTCAAAATGGCACGTTAAATGCGGGAGATGTCGTTCTCGTCGGTCATGAGTACGGGCGAGTTAGAGCGTTGGTAGATGAGGTCGGCAAGAACATAAACTCGGCAGGGCCGTCGATTCCGGCGGAGATACTCGGTCTGACCGGGGTTCCGGAGGCCGGTAATGATTTCGTAGTGGTCGCTGATGAGAAAAAAGCGAGAGAAGTTGCAGAGTTCAGGAGAACTCGTTCAAAAGATTCTTTGCAATCGAAACAGCAGGCAACAATGCTCGAGTCAATGTTCTCTGGCATTGGTCGCGAAAATTACAGTGTGCTTAATGTAATTTTAAAAACTGATGTGCGCGGGTCTTTGGAAGCGTTAACAGGATCCTTGCAAAAGCTTAATACAGATGAGGTTGAAGTTAAGTTGATAACGGCCGGAGTGGGAGGTATCTCTGAGACTGACGTTCACCTTGCAGTAACGTCTAAGGCGATGATTATTGGTTTCAATGTGCGTGCTGAAAAATCGGCTAAAGCAATTATTGAAAATGAAGGGCTTCAACTCCGCTACTACAATGTAATTTACAATGTTATAGATGATGTAAAGGCAATTATGGGCGGAATGTTGTCTCCCGAAATCCGAGAAGAAATCGTTGGGATTGCGGAAGTGCGAGACGTTTTTAATTCTCCTAAGTTTGGCCAGATAGCGGGAAGTATGGTGATTGAAGGAACAGTCTATCGCAGTAAACCAATTCGGGTTTTGAGAGATGATGTTGTGATCTATGAAGGAGAACTTGAGTCTCTTAGGCGTTTTAAAGATGATGCAAATGAAGTTCGTAATGGGGTTGAATGCGGTATTGGAGTTAAAAATTATACGGACGTCCGGGTTGGGGATAAAATTGAGGTCTACGAGAAAACCGAAGTTGCCAGGAGCCTTTAAGCGGTGGTTGAGCTTTCTTCCAGAGGTCAAAGAGTTGCCGATCAAATCCAAAGGGAATTGGCTACTTTGATCCAATTAGAAGTGAGGGATCCGAGAGTAGGAATGGTTTCCATCACCGGCATTGATTTGAGTCGCGACCTTGCGCACGCCAAAGTTTTTGTCACTGTGCTTGATACTGTGACAAACAACGGTGCGATAGCTAACTTGGCGACGGCAGAGGAAGATGACTTGGATTCGCTTCAAGTCCGAGACAATGTTGAGGCTCTGAATAAAGCGGCAGGATTTCTCAGATCCCAATTGTCTAAACGGTTGGCACTTCGTGCTGTGCCCAAGCTTCGCTTTTTTTATGACGCGAGTATTGAGAATGGTCAGCGCTTATCCGGGCTCATTGACGATGCGTTGAATGCAGATAAAGATCAGAGGCCTGAATTAGACTTTGATAATCTCAGAATCGAGGATTGATTCTTGGGGAGACAAAAGAGGGGCCGGGATATCAGCGGAATTTTCTTGTTGGACAAGGAGCCCGGTGTAACTTCGAATCAAGCGCTACAGGCGGTGAAACGAGTTTTTGGAGCAAAAAAAGCTGGACACACGGGAAGTCTTGATCCTTTGGCGACGGGGGTTCTGCCCCTTTGTTTTGGAGAATCCACAAAAGTATCTCAGTATCTTTTGGATTCTGACAAGAGTTATAGAGCCAGTATAATGCTTGGCCAAACTACAGAGACAGGAGATAGCGACGGGCGAGTGATTGAAACAGTATCTGATTTCAACATCACTGAAAAGGACATTGTTTCGGCTTTAAAGCAGTTTGAGGGGACAATAGACCAAACTCCGCCCATGTATTCGGCTCTAAAAGTTGGAGGGACGCCTCTGTATAGGCTCGCTAGGAAAGGAATAGTTGTTGAGAGAGAGCCAAGGCAGGTCGCTGTTCACGATATAAAATTGACAGGGTGTGATTTAGTCTCGAGAGAGATAGAGATAATTGTCTCTTGCAGTAAAGGTACTTATATCCGCAGCATTGCGGAGGATCTCGGTGGGACGCTGGGCTGCGGAGGGCATATAACCGCACTGCGAAGACTTAAGGCTGGAAAGTTTGAAGAGTCGAATTGTCATACTTTTTACCAGCTCTGTGAAATTTTGGAGCGACAGGGTTTATCGGGGGCCGAGGAGTGTTTGTTGCCGACGGATTCGGCAATCATTCATTTCCCGAAGATAAAGTTGCCAACTGAGGCTGTTAGGTGGATTTTGAACGGCCATGCCGTAAACGCCAATGAATTGCCTGAAACTGGGCTTTTAAGAATGTATGATGAGAACACTTTTATTGGCATTGGGTTCGTCGATAGCGATGGAAAACTCGCACCGAAAAGATTGATGCAATCCGTTCATAAACCGATGGATTGAATTAAGTATTCTCAGGTCAAAGTGTTAGCTTTATATCTGAGTCTCGTAAAAATATCAGGCGACTATTAATATGCGTGGTTGTGCTGGTTTTGCAAGGTAATCGAACTGCCGAACTGGGGAGTAAAAATTAACCTTTCATTTATTAACTGCATATTTTGGAGCAGAGAGATGGCGTTATCAGCGGAAGTAAAAGAGGGAATTATTAAGGAGTATGCGCAGGGCGAGGGTGATACAGGTTCACCTGAAGTTCAGGTGGCTTTGCTCACAGCAAATATTAATGAGTTACAAACTCATTTCAAAGAACACATCCATGATCATCACTCGCGGCGAGGATTGATTCGAATGGTCAACAGCCGCAGAAAATTGTTGGACTATTTGAAAAGCAAAAGCGTGGATCGATATTCGTCACTGATTAAAAGATTAGGTCTGCGACGCTAAATTGATCATTAAATTTAAAAATGAGATTAACTCAGTCAATGGGATTAACTAGCACCAGGCCTGATGAGTTGGCTTTGTGTTTTTTAAAAAAATAGGAAAAAATATGTTTAATCCAGTTACAAAAACTTTCCAATATGGTGACCAAAAAGTCAGTATTGAGACCGGGAAAATTGCGCGACAAGCAACAGGATCGGTAATGATTCATATGGGACAAACACAGGTTCTAGCCACGGTCGTAGGGAGGAAAAAAGCTAACCCTAATGCAGACTTTTTCCCGTTAACAGTGAATTATCAGGAAAAAACTTATGCGGTTGGCAAAATCCCAGGCGGTTTTTTCAAGCGAGAGGGGCGTCCGACTGAAAAGGAGACCTTAACTTCTCGATTGATCGATCGTCCTATTCGACCTTTGTTTCCCAAAGGTTTTATGAATGAGGTGCAAGTCGTTTGTACTGTAATTTCAGCACACAAAGATGAAGATGCCGATATTGCAAGTTTGATTGGTGCTTCGGCGGCGTTAGCAATTTCTGGCATACCTTTTGCCGGTCCGATCGGTGCCGCTAGAGTAGGGTATGATCACGAATCTGGTTATTTCCTAAATCCGTCAAACTCTCGACTAGAGTCCTCCATGCTCGATATGGTTGTGGCAGGGACAAGTGATGCGGTTTTGATGGTGGAATCTGAAGCGAAAGAGCTTAGTGAAGACCAAATGTTAGGAGCTGTCCTTTTTGCGCACCAAGAAATGCAGGTTGTAATCGATGCAATTACTGCTTTGAAAAGTGAAGTTGGCAAGCTTGCTTGGGATTGGGCGCCGCAAGTTGAGAACGAGACGGTCAAGGCTGCTGTGGTAGAACATTGCGAAGCTCGAGTTGTCGATGCATATCAGATCTCCGATAAAGTTGCGCGTTATGAAGCGATAGGAAAACTCTCAGACGATGCTGTTGCTTCACTGGTAAACAGTGAGGCTGATGTCACCGAGGCGGAGGTTTTGAAAGCGTTTGGGAAATTAGAAAAAAGTACTGTTCGTAACCGAATCCTTGATGGCGCGCCGCGAATTGATGGTCGAGATACAAAAAAAGTTCGAAGTATTGAAGTAGAAACTGGGATTTTAGAAAAAGCTCATGGCTCTGCGCTGTTTACCCGCGGTGAAACACAGGCGGTTGTGGTTGCTACATTGGGCGCATTGCGTGATTCGCAAATTATTGAAGATCTTGGTGGGTCGCGCAAAGACCCCTTCATGCTTCATTATAATTTCCCTCCATACTCGGTTGGTGAAACTGGTTTTATGAGTGGGCCAAAACGTCGAGAAATTGGGCATGGTCGTTTGGCTCGAAGAGGTATTGCGGCTGTGTTGCCGAACGAAGAAGATTTTCCTTATGCGATTCGCGTTGTATCTGAAATTACTGAGTCAAATGGCTCCAGTTCTATGGCATCAGTTTGTGGTAGTAGTCTAGCACTGATGGATGCCGGGGTCCCTATTAAGGCTCCAGTGGCTGGTATAGCGATGGGATTGATTAAAGAAGGAGATCGATTTGCGGTTCTTACTGATATTCTTGGCGATGAGGACCACCTTGGAGACATGGACTTTAAAGTTGCGGGCACCGCAAGCGGAGTTACGGCGCTGCAAATGGACATTAAAATCCAAGGTATCACAGAAGAGATCATGGAAATTGCTTTAGAGCAAGCTAACGTAGCGCGCATTCACATTTTAAGTGAGATGAATAAAGTGATATCTGCGTCTAGAGAATCTGTTTCTGAGAATGCACCTTCAATGGCCATGATTAAAATTGATCCAGACAAGATTAGGGACGTGATTGGCAAGGGTGGCGCGGTTATCAGGGGAATTACCGAGCAAACTGGAGCTTCTGTAGATATTGATGACGAGGGTAATGTTCGTATTTATGGAGAAGACTCTGCGTCAAGAGATGCTGCGTTGGATATGGTGAACGAGATCACCGCAGAGGCGGAAGTAGGGCGAATCTATCGTGGTAAAGTTGCTAGAATCGTCGATTTTGGTGCCTTCATTACGATTTTACCTGGCAAAGATGGCTTGGTGCATATTTCCCAAATTGCCCAAGAGCGAGTCGAAAAAGTAGAGGATTTCATGAAGGAAGGCGACGAGGTTCTCGTAAAGTGTTTGGAGCTTGATGCGAGGGGCCGAATCAAGTTGAGCATGAAAGAAATCTCTGATGAGGAGAAACAGGAGTTTGCGACTGAGTAGTCTCTAACTCGAGAAATAGTTGAACTAAAAAGGTGGTTATTTTTTGCATAATCACCTTTTTTATTTTTACCTTGTTTTTTTGCCAGTTTATAATTTTTCTTACTAAGGGTAATTATTCTTTCAAGTTGTAGCTTTAGCCTTAAATCTATATTACTTTTGGGAAATAAAACTTATGAGGAGAATCATGCCATGGACGCTAGATCCAAAGTAACATTTCCTTTTCTTCGAAAGAGCGCTAGGAACTTACTCGAGTCATTTCTTTTTGTATTTCTTTCGGGCGTTGCGAGCGCCCAGGAAGTCAGTTTCCACAGCGACATAGAACCAATACTTCAAAGAAGTTGCCAAAACTGCCACCGTGAAGGGGGCGTTGGTCCAATGCCGTTGGTGACATATGAGCAAGTTGCCCCATTTGCTGGATTGATTGAGTATAAGACAAAGCTGAGGGATAGGGCGGGGGCGATGCCCCCTTGGTATATGGAAAAAGACATTGGGATCCAACGTTTCAAGAATGATCCGTCCTTAAGCGACGAAGAAATTGAAGCAATTTCCTCTTGGGCACAAAATGGAGCGCTGAGGGGAAATCCTAGTGATGCCCCAGAGCCAATCGAGTTTGATGACAGCGATAAATGGTCGGCTGGTAAACCAGATTTGATTGTAAGCACGAACTCAGTCACCAAGCTTGCAGGAACCCCTGATTGGTGGGGTGAGATAGATAGGGTTCCCGTGGGCCTTGATGAAGATCGCTATGTAAAGTCTGTAGAAATTGTTGAAGTCAATAATATAGATATGCAAAAAGGGAGTGGCCGAGACACCGTTGGCGGAAGATATATATTCCATCACATGATTTGGGGGACGGCTGACATTGATGAGAATGGGGCACGTATCAGGGAGTCTCAGACGAGTTGGCCGGTGCACGAGGTAGGTCGAAATGCAGATTTGTTTGATGAGGAAGCCGGCAGATTGTTGAGGGCTGGAACTTACATTGTGTCTGATTCTGTGCACCTTCATTCGAATGGTAAGGATACGACAGGACATCTAGAAATTGGCTTTCGCTTCCACCCGAAGGGTTATGAGCCAAAATATGAACGTGTTTCCTTAGGTCTTGGAAACGGAGTGGACATTAGCATCCAGGGAAACCGAAGGGATCAAGAGCTCCATGCGTATACAGTGTTGAAGCAGCACACGAAAATAATTACATTTGAGCCTCACTTGCATGCTCCGGGCGAGAGAATGTGCTTGGAAGCTATATGGGGCTATACCGTGGAGACTCTTTCTTGCGTAGGATACGACCATAATTGGGTGCGCGGTTATGCTTACGCTGACGACGCGATGCCTCTGCTTCCAGAGGGAACGATTCTTCATATCGTGGGTTATATGAATAACACCACTACCAACCCTAATGTGCCAGACCCGAGAAACTGGCAGGGATCGGGTAATCGTTCGGTGACGAATATGTTTATTGATTTAGGCATGCGGGTAAAAATGGACGACAAGCAGTTCGAGGAGGAAATGCAGATTCGTCGTAACACGTTAAATTTGGGACCAAATGATCACGTGATTGGGTGTCCTTTATGTCTTGCCCCTCTTGTTGCTCCGACTAATTCGAGAGCGACTGATGAAAGTTTGGCGTTAAATTAAATAAAAAGAGAATAACGGGGTTAAAATAGAAACGGTGTCGGTTATCATTTCGAAGGGATTGACACCTATCAGGAATTTTTAAATGAGTATCGTAAGCAGGAGTTTTTAAATGAGTATCGTAAGAAAATTATCAGCAGTTGCAACTATTTTTTTAAGTTTGTTCTTAACGATCTTTAGTACGGGAGGTTTGGCAAATAGTTATACGAAGGGTCAACACATTGAGCCGGCGTATGAAGGATGGCGTCCTAATGCGGATGGATCGTTCAGTTTTATGTTTGGGTATATGAACATCAATTGGGAAGAGGAGCCCGACGTTGAAATAGGTCCCAATAACTCCTTCGCACCCGGCGAGCCCGACAGAGGCCAGCCAACACACTTTCTTCCGCGGCGGAATAGATTTACCTTTGAGGTTACAGTGCCCTCTGATTGGGGTGATAGAGAATTGGTGTGGACTTTGAATGTTAATGGGGTTGAAAGAAAAGCATATGCGACGTTGAAACCAGATTACTTGGTAGACAACATGGTAATAGCCTCAGAGACTGGGTCGTTGGGAGCTGGTACCTCCAGCCCTGAATCGCGATCCAATGTGCCTCCGGTGGTAACAGTGCAGGGTGATTCTATTCGCACTGTCCGTGTTGGAGAGCCCCTCAATTTAAAAACTTTAGTTGTCGATGATGGGTTACCAACACCTTCAGACTACGTGGATGATGCTCGCCAATTTGCGGAATTTGCTGGAGGGCCTCTTGCTGCAGCTCTCGTAACAGAGGAGTCTGTTGCGAAGATGCGATTGTCTCGGCCCCCGATTAAGGTAACGGTGGATAAAGTCAATGGATTATTTTTGTCGTGGAATGTTTATCGCGGTGAGGGACCAGTTTCTTTTGATCCGCCGATGCCCAAGCCTTGGGAGGACACGAGGACGAGCGCGAATTCACCGTGGGGAGCTCTCTGGGTCCCGCCGCCAATTCCTGAAGACGGAGTATACGACGTAGATGTTACTTTTGAAGAGCCTGGAACATATGTATTGTGGGGCAGAGCGGATGACGGTGGCCTTTATCACGATGGTTACGTAACAGTAAACGTAACTGAATAACAGGAGAAGTTTTTTAAAAGGCGGGCTAACCGCCTTTTTTTTGAGTCGCGTTACTTTTGATCGTACGAAGGAAGGTGTTGAGATGGAATTAAGTGCTGAGTTTTTACACGATATCGAGTTTTTAAATCTTTACAACTTAAACAGCGCGCTCGAAGGTGGTGTGAAGATTCATCATGAGGCAAATCCCAGGAGAGTAGCATCTGCGCAACGCTTATTCGAAGCGGGCTTGTTGACGCAGAATGACGGTGGTTACTTGACGATGCTTGGGGTTGAGGTTGCGGAGCATGCGCAAGCGATCGTTCGGCTTCTACCGAAAAGCAAGAGCGAAATGGTTAGTTAAAAAGATACATTAGAAAAAGGTATCGGCTAGCCTTGCCGGCTCCGGCTAATACTATAAATTGTAAAAGTGGAACTCGCATTAATCCAGCAACAAACGTTAAAGCATCACCGATCAAAGGTAGCCACGAAATCAAGAGACACCATTTGCCAAAGCGTCGAAACCATTTTTGAGCTCTTCCAATGTCTCCAGCTTTTTTTTTAAACCAGGATATTTTTTTAATTGGATTATTTTTTGCTGTAAGGAATCCAATTAACCAATTTGCAGTTGCACCAAGCGTATTGCCAAAAGTTGCTGCAATAAAAATAAAAATCGGGGATAAGTCACTCCTCAGAAGAATAAGAAAGCCAACCTCTGAAGACAGTGGTAGTACTGTCGCCGCTAAAAAAGAGGTCACAAAAAGAGTGAAAAGCGAGGTCACGTAACTCCAAAGGTTCTGCTAATAAGACGTACGGCGCGAAAAGTTGGCTTTCCGTTGCAATTAGAAGATTTTCAATTCTACTTAAATATTGTTCCTTAATCAGGCAACGCAAATACCCAAATGGCACCACCCTGAGGAACGTAAGTATTTGACCCACGGGTCATATTAATTAAATTTTGTTCCCTCTCTGCATCGACCCCCCATCCACTTTGAACTGCGATGTATTGTTTGCCATCGATAGCAAATGATACAGGGACACCAATGACACCGGAGTTTGTTGGTTGCCTCCACAGTTGCTCTCCAGTTTTTGAATTGAAGGCTCTGAAATAACGATCGTTTGTTCCACCCATAAAGACAAGGTCGCCTGCGGTCGCAAGAACTGGGCCCCAATTGTGGCTTTTAAACGTCGTTTTCCAAGCCAGTTGCCCCGTATCTACATTCCAAGCTTGAAGTTCTCCAATATGATCCGTTCCAGGGCGAATAAAAAAACCGCCATTTTCCGACTGCCCACGGCCCATAAACGCTTGCCCTGGATTGTACTGGACCTCTTCTCCGACCATGGTTGAGCACACGTTGTCGTTTGCCGGAATAAATAACAGCCGCGATGTTGGATCGAATGCGACTGGCGGCCAATCTTTGCCTCCCCAGAGAGAAGGACAGAAACTTGCCTCGAAACCGGTTCCGGGTTTTTTACTCATATCATACTCTGGGCGGCCGGTTTCTTCGTCAATATTTGTGAATACGTCTTGGTAGACGTAGGGCTTAGCATCCACGAAATCTATGGACTCTTCGCTACGCTCTAGAAACCAAAGATATCCGTTTCGACCAGCATGAATAAGCCCTTTTATATTCTGTCCATTTCGAGCATAGTCGATTAGGAGAGGTGCTGCGACCTCATCCCAATCCCAAGAATCGTTCCAATGATATTGGTGGTGATTCGCAAGCTCACCTGTCTGCACATCAAGCGCAATCACCGATGTTGCGTATAAATTGTCGCCTGGGCGTGTGTCCCCCATCCAGGGCCCTCCATTACCAGTTCCCCAGTACGAAAGTCCAAGTTCGTGATCGTAAGATCCGGTGATCCAAACCGGCACCCCTCCAGTCTTCCAGCTATCGCCTGGCCATGATTCTGACCCCGGCTCTCCGGGAGCTGGGATGGTAAAGGTTTTCCAGGCCTCAGAACCTGTTTCGGCATCAAACGCGGCGACAAAACCGCGGATCCCTAATTCGCCACCTGAGACTCCTACCATGACTTTGCCCTCTGCAATTAATGGAGCCATGGTCATGTAGTACCCATCATAATAATCTTCAACAGTCACCTCCCATAGTGTTTCTCCAGTGACTGCATCTAAACAGACAAGGACTGCGTCTACCGTTGCCAAATATAAACGCTCGCCGTACAAAGCCACACCTCTATTTGTGGGATGGAATTGTTGAAGATCATCAGGTAAGTACCGAACATATCGCCAAAGTAAGGTGCCTGTCCGTGCGTCTATCGCTAAAACGTGGTTTTGGGGCGTGCTTACATACATCATTCCATCATTAACAATCGGCGGAGCTTGGTGACCTTCTCTCAAGCCAGTGGAAAAACTCCAAACCATCTCTAGATCGGCAACATTGGTTGTGTTGATTTGATTTAATGTACTAAAGCCATGCGAATCGTAAGTGCCTCTGTACATTAGCCAGTTTTCAGGTTCGGGGTTTAGGAGCCGCGCATCCGTAACTGGCTTATAAGGTTTTACAGATTGAGCGACTGAGAATGAATGAAACAAGTACCCCAGTATAAAGATAGTAAGTTTGAATTTATCCATTAAGCCTTCCTTAAACTGATTGAGATATCAGAACTCTGTGTAGAGAGCCGTGTTCGACGTATAATTAAAATTGCTGCGTGAAGCCGACCCGCCCTCGGAAAGACGCTGCAACTGTTAGTACTCCTTTAGAGATATTGAGGGGTAACATTGCGAGTGGGCGAGGGGCTGGCCCGCCAATAACTGTTCCTCCATTATAAATATCGAACATGGATTCATGACACGGACAGGCCATAGCCAACTTTTCAGCATCCCAGTTAGTGATATCGCAACCCGTGTGAGTGCAAATAGCTGAAAAAGCGACTATGCCTTCTGCGGCATTTTCCTTGTGCCTCTCGGAAAGCTTTTTTTGATCAATACGAGTGATCATCAATCGGTTTAGTCTTGAGCCGTCTCTCTTTAAAAGTGAATCAGGGTCTCGTGCTAACGCAGGGAATGGCTGTTGATTTAAAATAATTGATGTTGGATCGATGAGGTCGCCCACGAAATCTCCGTCCCCATAGACTAGTTGATCACCGGGTTGGGGCCGCATCCGGTTTGGAGGTTGTGCAAGCACTTCAGTGGGAATCCACACGCTCGTAACAGCGCCCAGTTTTAAGGCTGTGCGCCTAGAGATTGCTTTGGTCTTGGAGACATATTTATTCTTATTCATCTTTTCGTTTCCGGCGATGGACTAACGAACCCGTGACAAATACTACAACAAAGTATTGATGCCGCAAAGCGTGCGAATTTTATGGTTATTTTTTCGCTAATATCACCGGGGCTTGACTGGAAATTTGATGCTTTTTAAAATTCAGAATTTCGTGGTGGGGCCGAAATTCTTAAAACTTGAGAAACTTTGCTTACTCCAAATTTGTCAGCATTTTTCCATCAGGATCTACGGCAACGAAAGCGAGGCCTGCATCACGTAAAAAATCTGATGATTCTTGGAGTGGTTTTAGCATTGCTATTGTAGCAATCGACCCGGCCAGAAGGCATGACGGAGCGGCAATACTAACAGATTGCCATCCCGTCGAGGGATAGCCCGTAACTGGATTCAGTAAGTGGCTGTAGCGCTTGCCGTGGAGTTCAAAACAACGAAGATAGTCGCCGCTGCTCGCGAGGCCTCCGTGATGGAGGGCTATTTTGGCTATGGCGACGGAAGGCCTTTTGGGGCAACTTATCCCGACCTTCCAGGGTTTGTATTTTGTATGCTTGGATCCAATTACTGCAAAATCTCCGCCGAGGTTGATGAGACCCATCAAATTTGAGTTTTTGTTTGCTATAGTGGCTAGTCTGTCCGCTGCGTATTCTTTAACAATACCTCCAAAATCTAATTCCATGCCTGAGGGCAAAAAAACTTTCCGATCCTTTATAGCGATTCGTTTGAATCCCACATTTTGAAGTGTTTCCTCGATTGTATTTTTATCGGGAACTATTGCTTTACGATAGTCCCAAATTTTGTTGAGCGGACCGGCAGTGATATCAAATAACCCATCACTTTGATCATAGCATGCCGCCGCGTGTTGGAAGATTGCGAGTGTTTCTTCATCTACTGTAAAGCCTCGAGGGTCTCCAGCACTAGCATTGATAGCGTTGAGAACGCTATTTTTCAGGAATCTAGAATATTTCTGTTCGAGGCGCGAAACCTCCTGCTGTAAAGCAGTCAGAGTCTCTTCCTCATTGGGGCTGCCTCTTAAAGTGATTTCACAGGGGCTTCCCATTCCTTTAAATTTAATGTTCAAACATTTTTCTTTCATTTGTACTGATCAGTATGAAAAGTCAAAACCGATAGAGATACGTGAAAAGCGGACAAGAGCGGTGCTAGGTCTGGAAACATTGTACGCAGAATATTTGCTTTTAGCTTGATACCGCTCAGCCCCAGCCGTTATCCGCAAATTGTTCAGGTCTGCGATGAAGTTAATGCCTGCGCTGATGGCGCCGAATGCAGCTAACCTGTAATCACTGGACTGAGGCGCTAATGGATCGGAGCTGAAATCATCAATATTGGTAAAAAAGTTTGCAGAGGATTGAGTGTAATATCTTATGCTGGGTACAAATCGAAGATCAAAAGGTATATAGGTTGATAAGTTTTGATGCCAAGAAAAATCGACAGTATGAGATCCGATACCGAAGTCATCGTGGTACAACCTATAATTTGAATGAAGAGCAGCGTCCATTTTTTCGAAAAAAATTCGGAATGAATTGGTCCACGCATACTGTGATTTGCTGTTTGGTCTGACGTCTCTTAATTTATAAGGGTCGCTTAAGAACCCCTTTTGGTTTGTGACTGAAATAGCCGTTTGGTAAGCAGAAAATCGGTTAATTATATGACTTATGGATAAGGCGGTAGAAACACTTCGTTTGCTCGCACTTTTTATCCGGTTAAACTTTTCTGCATCGGTTGGAAAGATCTCGTCATTAGAAATACTTGTATTGACTCCGATGGTGGTGAGTCTGTTGTTTAACTGATGGGTGAGGCCAAAATTTATGAACGCCGCGTTATAGTCATTTTCGGTCGATCTTCCAATGCTTAAGTTCACGGTTTCGTTTTCTAAGTAGTAACTTCCTCCGATACTAAGCTCCCTTCTGGTGTCGTAGATACCGCTGGCTCCGCTCAAGTTGACAATGGGTTCGCCCTCTGAATTGGCGCTTGTAAACCAAGGTGATGCCCCACTCAGCGAATCATAGCTCCCATTTACTTGAAGTGAAGAATTTCTCGTTACGGGCGTGACTAATTGGAACTGGTGGACGTCGATATCATATCGAGAGAGTTCGCCAAAAAGCACCTCATTGCTTAATAAGTCGTCCTCCTGATAATTAGTTGATTTGATCGATACGGTACTTTGAGTCGGAGGGGCATCTGCATAGGACAGTGAGGAGAGGGTGAGAGCGGTACCGCTGAGTGCTAAAATACTTCTTGAGTACCGTTTTTTAATTTTGTTGTGAACTGATCGTTTGCTCAAGTTTCTCTCTGTTCCTAAACAGTGAATTAGTTGCAACCACAACCACCGCCCGCGGCGGAACTGCTGCCGGAGGAAGCCTCTTTGCTAAAAAAAATGTGTTTAGCAAGAGCATCTTCAAGAATATCCGGATTCCACGCCATTTCTTCTTTTGCGAGATATCCTTTTTCCCAAGCACGAACTTCGACGCACGCCGTCAGATTGAGTGTGCTTAGTAAGACGAGTAGGCCCAAAATGTGTTTTTGAATTAAAGTCATGATCATCACTCAGGGACTATAGAAAGCTTTTAACTTGGTGTCCAGTTTTGTTTTTAGCAACTTTGCTTAAGCAGTATTTATTTATTTTAAAAATAAATTCTATTTGGTTTTTTATTTAACGGTAATTATTACAACGTTGGAATTGATTAATTAGTTGATAAGAGTTACGTTCGAAATCAAGAGCTGAGACAAATTGCGTTGAGGAGAAGCCATGAAGATAATAGTAATTTATATCGTAACGTTCACGTTATTTTTATCAGGGCCGTTTGCCTTAGGGCAAAGAGGGTCCCCAGATTGGCAGTTGGCAGAACAGGAATTACTGAAACATTTTCGTGCCTTGCTCCAATTTGATACGAGCGATCCTCCGGGCCGAGAGTTACCTGCGGCAGAATATCTGCGTGATGTGCTTGAGTCTGAAGGGTTTGACGTAGAGATGTTGGCCATAGACTCAGAGAGACCAAATGTTCTTACGCGCCTAGAGGGTTCAGGTAATAAGCCCCCTTTGCTGATAATGGCTCACACGGATGTTGTTAACGTTGATCCTGCTAAGTGGAGCTTCCCACCATTCAGCGCAACTGTAGACAATGGTTACGTGTATGGTCGTGGCGCAGTTGATGACAAAGATAATCTTGCTGCCGCGTTGATGGTAATGTTGGAGCTCAAACGTCAAAAAATCGCACTTGATCGCGATGTAATTTTTCTCGCTGAATCTGGCGAAGAAGGCGCAACAGAATATGGTATTGAGTTTATGGTCAATGAGCACTTTGAAAAAATTGAGGCTGAATTTTGTCTGGCTGAGGGGGGTTCGGTAGCACGGGTTAATCGAGAGGTTCAATATGCTGGTATTCAGTCAGTTGAAAAGATTCCCTATCGGGTTGAGCTCGTCGCTACCGGTGTTGCGGGTCATGGCTCTGTTCCATTGCAAAGTAACCCCGTCGTTCGATTGGCAAAAGCAATGGCAGCTGTCGCTGACTGGCGTTCACCGGTGCGTCTCAACGAAACAACGGCGGCCTATTTTGAGCGTCTTGCGGGTATCTCTCCGCCGGAGGCTGCAGCGCGGTACCTCGCGGTTCTCGATCCTGCGACAATTAACCAGGCTGATGAATATTTTTTGGCTAACGAGCCTAGACATGCTTCTATGCTGCGTTCCTCGCTGTCCCCAAATATTATTGATGCGGGTTATCGGATTAATGTGATTCCGTCTGATGCTCGGGGAAGCATTGATTTTAGAGCCTTGCCTGATGAGAACATACCCGATTTTCTAGATCAGATTCGAGATGTAATTAATGACTCCGCTGTCGAAGTGAGTCTTGGCGAGAGAAATACTCGGCCGCGAGGCGAGGCCAGAATAAATACACCTGCATTTTCTGCAATCGAGGCCGGAATTAATAAGCACTACGGTGTGGTAACACTGCCGACAATGAGTACAGGTGCGACTGATATGGCGTATCTTCGTAACAAAGGAATCCAGTGCTATGGCATTGGCCCTGCGATTGATCGGGAGGATGCGGCATTGGGTTTTGGTGCGCATAGTGATCAGGAACGTATTCTAATAAGTGAATTGAATCGATTTCTGCGCTTCAATTGGGATATTGTTCTGCAAATAGCGGGAAAAGATTGATCGCAGCTCATTGTATAAGGAATATTTTGGCACATGTTTTCTTAACGTCGATTTGCTACGAGTGCTCGTCGGGTAAGTCTAAGGGTCTATAGAAAACTTTGCTGTTGAATGATTCAGCCAAAGTTTGCGCGCGAATATTGATGTCCCCGAGTTCACGCTCACGGAGTGAAGAAGGTACTCCCCTGCTGCTAAGTCGTTTCTGTTGAGCGTTAATGACAATACATTCTGTGTGAGTAGGTCGTGGGGATTGGTGTGGCTTGCAAATGGAGCTG
>Ga0228617_1000501_pt1 | contig 19026 bp, 14 predicted proteins | sample 18DmetaG_FD_190061 | JGI IMG/M metagenome (GOLD analysis project Ga0228617, IMG submission 190061) | Seawater microbial communities from Monterey Bay, California, United States - 18D | ecosystem: Environmental > Aquatic > Marine > Coastal | place: USA: California | collected 2016-10-20
GCATGACTGAAAAGCACCAATTCATGAATCATAAATGCTAGTAAAAACAAAATTGTAGACAATGTAATATCGCGCACTCTTACTGAAGTATTTTACCATTTTTGCTACCGTTTCTTGCTAAAATTTTCTTATGAAACGATCTGTCGCTCTTGTTATTGAAACAAGCAATGAATATGCACGCGGACTCCTTCGCGGTATTCTTCGATACCAGCACGAGCACGAGAAGTGGACCATCGATTTGCCTGAGCAACATCGTCGCGCCGACCCGCCTCGATGGCTTCGCACCTATTCAGGACATGGAATCATAGCGCGAATTGAAACCAAGTCGATTGCTCGAGCTGTGCAAGCCACTCAGCTACCGGCTATCGACGTGAGTTCTGCACGAGAGCTGTCCACCATACCGTGGGTCGAAACCGATGATCGGAAGATTGCGCAACTAGCCATTCAACACTTTTTTGAAAAAGGGTTTCGGCATCTCGCTTTCTGTGGTGACGGTTCATTTAATTGGTCCAGTTGGCGTCGCGATGCGTTTGTAGCCGAGGCAAAACAAGCCGGAATCGACGCCCTGGTTTTTGATGTGGATGATGATTCAAGTGGTACGACTTGGCCACATGCTCGCCGGCGACTTTTGCGTTGGCTTGCCGAACTACCCCATCCATGTGGCTTGATGGCAGCTTATGATTCACTTGCTCGCCGCTTGATCGACTTATGCGTTCAAACTTCGCGGCCCGTCCCCGAGTCGATTGCTATTCTCGGAGTCGATGATGACCCCCTATTGTGCCAGCTTGCCACTCCCCCACTTTCCAGTATCATCCCCGACTCGGAAGGGGCCGGCTACGCAGCCGCCGAGCAACTTGACGCCATCATGTCCGGCAAAAAGATGAAACGTCTCGATACTCTCTTGCCACCGTTAGGCATCGCGACTCGTCAGTCTACCGATACGTTTGCTGTCGAAGATAAGGACGTCTCTACGTCAGCACACTATATCCTTACTCATGCCTGCGATGGAATTCAGGTTGATGATGTCGTCAAACAAACACAGCTCACACGGCGAGCTCTTGAAAAACGATTCAAAGATGCACTTGGCAAAACACCCCATGCTTTGATCATCGAAACAAGGCTATCAAAAGCAGAGCGGTGCCTTCGCGAAACCTCCCTGACTCTTGAACAGATTGCAACCCGTTGCGGATTTGAATACTCGGAATACCTGAGCGTCCTCTTCAAGAAACACCGAAATATGACACCCGGTGTATATCGGCAACAACACCGACAATAAGAATCCACCAAGTAGATCGACATGACTACCTATCAACAATAAACGCGCGTCACGCGGTCAGCCTTCAAGCCGGCTGTGATGTATTCACGTTTCTGTCACCCCTGTCCCAGAACAACAACGTGAATGCCACCATGACGCCGAGTGCAAATAAGGCTGGCACGTACCACAGCTGAGACCAGTTCACCACGTCATCGGCTGAAGTGCATCGCCCCATCCACCACCCGAATGCCTGCGCACCGATTCCAAGCCCAAGACCCTGAGTCAGCATCACAATCAGTGATTGCGCCTGGCCACGAACTTCTGGCTTTGCCTTCTTATCGGTGTAGATCATTCCAGTCACGAAGAAGAAGTCGTAACAGATGCCATGCAATAGGATACCGACAAAGATGGGCAGGGTGAGCAGAGGACCAGCCTGCCCGAAGGCAAAGCCCCAAAGCCCATAACGAACCGCCCAAGCAACCATGCCAATAGCCAGCATTTTTTTGACACCCAGTCGAGCAAAACAAATTGGCATGACAAGCATGAAGATAATTTCACTCATCTGCCCGGTGCTCATGGCACCCGTAGTGGAGCCAAACAGCTTCACTCCCATCGCATCAACAAACCCATATCCTTTTGCGTAGTACCCAGCCAATGGAATGCACACCAGAAAGGAAGCGACTGCAAAGACGAAGAATGATTTGTCTTTCAGCAACGCCCATGCGTCGACACCAAGAACCTTTGACACGGAAATAGGCTCACCCTTTGCAGGCGGAGTTGTTTTTGGAAGGGTCAGGCAATACACACCCAGAATTGCGGACGCGATTGCTGCAGCATGAAATATATGAGGAGAATTATCTGAATATTGGATGGTGCTCATTACGGCATCGAATGCGTGCTGTGCCGCATTACTCGCTGCCCCGTTGCTTCCGGCAGCCGCTTGCGCCTGTTCGAGTTGTGCTGTCGCTTGACTGATTATTTTTCCTTCGCCATTAAAAAAACGGCATCCCCACATCGCCCAGTTGCCAGCGATCCAACCAATCGTTCCGAGCACACGGACAGCGGGAAAGTCTTTTTCACTGTTGGCAAGATGTTTAAATGACAAACTGGCCGTAAGGCCCAAGGTCGGCATGAAGCACAGCATGTAGGCAAGGAGGCACAGAATCATTGGCTGCGTGAACTGACTCAGAAAACTATCCGGTGCACCAGCACTGGCAAGAGTGGGAGCAAGCCAAAGAAGACCCGCGCCAACAAGATTTAAGATTGCGAGTACATGCTCCGTGTTCATCAAACGATCACAGATTAGGCCAAGCGTCAAAGGTGCAAGAATCGCAGCTATTGGTGCGACTGTGTAGGCGGCAGCATCGAAGGAGCCACCAGGACCTATCTCCGTCATACCCGCATCATTCAGAAAGCCATACATCGCGACATACCAGGATCCCCAGACAAAAAACTGTAAGAACATCATGACACCCAAACGTGTCATTGGCAGTCGAATGGGAAGTGACGCTTTAGTCGGATTGCTCATAGCAAGCCCTTTTTTGAAAAACATGGTTATGGAAGTATGCGTTGAACTCTGGAGCTACACACTTTATTTGACCCCGCCGAGATGAGCATACGCTGAACAGGCACACCCGCCAATCACTATCACCGATACCGACCGACTCTTAAAGGGTCCATTTCGCTGGAGTTTTCCTTGCTATGAACCTCAAAAATGTCAAAATACAGTAGTTATTTCAGCCGTAGGTCGCAGGGGTTCACATGCACGCTCGAACAAAAGAAACTCGGTCAAACCCGATTTATCGGGGCCCGCTTCCACATATCTCCACCATTGAGAGAGTGCCTGTAACTGTTTACGACGACTCGGGAGATGCAAATCGTGCTATTGCTCGCGAAATAGCCGCACTTATTCGTACGCGATCCGGTAAGAACCAAAAAACGGTTCTTGGTCTCGCAACAGGCAGTACACCTGTTGGGATTTATGATGAACTTATTCGTCTCCATACTGAAGAACAACTCTCATTCAAGCACGTTATCACATTCAACCTTGATGAGTACTGGCCAATGGAGCCAGATGCTCTTCAAAGCTACCATCGGTTCATGCGTGAACACCTGTTCGATCATATTGATATCGCCCCAGAGAACATTCACATCCCAAATGGACAACTTGGCCGTGACGATGTAACTACAGCATGTGAGGCATACGAAGAAAAAATACGTGAAGCAGGGGGGATCGACTTACAACTTCTTGGAATAGGTCGGACTGGCCACATTGGGTTTAATGAGCCCGGAAGTAGTCTTGAAAGTAGGACACGACTCATAACACTCGATAGCGTCACCCGAGCCGATGCCGCCAGTGACTTCTTTGGTGAGTGGAATGTTCCGAGGCAAGCTGTCACAATGGGAGTTGGCTCAATTCTCGATGCTCGCCGAATCGTTTTACTTGCTTTTGGTGAGCATAAAGCACCTATTGTTCGCCAAGCCGTTGAAGACACTCCGAACAGCCACGTATCTGCAAGTTCTCTTCAACAACACCCTGACGCCAAGTTTGTACTTGACCGAGCAGCCGCTGCAAAATTAACACGTTTCGAGTCCCCATGGCTTGTTGGCCCTCTGGAATCAATCGGGCTGACATGGACTGACGACCTTACTCGAAAGGCTCTTATTTGGCTCTCCTTAAAACTGAGTAAGCCGATTTTAAAGCTTACAGACGGAGACTATAACGAACACGGTCTTCAAGATCTTTTGTCAAAACGTGGACGATCCTATGACATCAACATTGAGGTCTTTCGGACATTACAGAACACAATTACCGGGTGGCCAGGTGGCAAGCCTGGAGAAACAAGACGAATTCGCGGACTGTCTGAGTCAACGACATCAAAAGAATTCCCAAAGCGAGTTGTTGTCTTTAGTCCGCACCCCGATGATGATGTCATCAGCATGGGCGGAACCTTCATCCGCCTCTGCGAGCAAGGACACGAGGTACACGTTGCGTATCAAACAAGTGGCAACATTGCCGTGTGGGATGAAACAGCAGACGCTCACGTAGATTTTGTTGAAGCTTTCTGCAAGACATTTGGAGTTGGGCAAAAAGCGAATGAAATTGCTGAAAAGATTCGGCACTTTCTGCGTACAAAGGCAGCTGGGGCAGTTGATATCCCAGAACTGCAACAGGTTAAAGGTCTTATCCGTCGGACTGAAGCTCGAGCAGGTGCCAGACACTCAGGTGTTCAACCTGAACGAATCCACTTTCTCGATTTACCATTCTACGAAACAGGCCGGGTTCGAAAAAAACCTCTTGGTCCTGATGATATTCAAATAACTGCAGATCTCCTTGATTCAATCAAACCACATCAAATCTATGCGGCCGGTGATCTATCTGATCCTCATGGGACTCATCGTGTATGTCTAGGAGCTGTTTTTCAGGCCATGGAGACGCTTGCCGATAATGAATGGGCAAAAGCCTGCGAGATTTGGCTCTATCGGGGCGCCTGGCAAGAGTGGGAACCTCATGAAATTGAAATGGCCGTTCCACTTTCCCCTGAAGAAGTAGAGCGAAAAAGAATGGCCATCTTTAAGCACGAGAGCCAGAAAGATAGAGCACTTTTCCCAGGCCCGACCGACTCTCGAGAATTTTGGCAGCGGGCAGAGGATCGGAATAAAGATACTGCTCGGCTCTATGACAAACTTGGACTACCTGAATATGAAGCGATTGAAGGATTCGTACTTCATCGTTGAGCTGCCCACACGGATTTAGAATCAGGGAAGTTCTCGTACATATATTTTTTTAAACTCAACAGGAGCACCCTCAGACTCGAGGCACAAATAACCTGTTGATGGTGAGCAGTTACCACCACCAGAAACTTCGTGGCCATTCACCCAGAGCCGAACTTCTTTATTGACGGCTCTCACATAGTAATGATTCCACTGGGGACTTCCTCGGCTATGTCGAGCATTTGGAAAACTACGAGTTCCATTTGGTGAACGTGGGGGAAAGGGATTCATCGTTGAGGTTCCGACCGCAAAAACATCACCATCAGTGGTGAACCAGGTAGCCTTCCGTCCAGTTTTCTTTTCGTACCGTTGTGCATATCCATGATCAAGAATCTGTACTTCGATTCCCCCGGGCGGTAATTTACCAGGAGCAAGATCGAGAAGAGACTCCGAAGGCGCCCAAAGAAAGACACCGGAATTGCCACCAGATGACAGGTGCCGCCACTGGAGAGAGAGTTCAAAATTCACAAGTGGCTTATGATACCTCGTCACACCAACAGGGCGTCCCGTACAGGCCAGAACACCGTCTTTCCAGCTCCATGTATCGGCCTCGCCATTCACGTTCTCAAAATCACCTTCAACAAGACGCTGCCAACCATCATCCTTTCCCGACTCATCGATAATACGAACATCACCAACTGCTGGATCGGCTGACGCAAGTTGTGACGATTGCCAACGAAGGAACCGCCATGCGTCATCCTCCAGACGCCACACTGAAAGAAAAACGAATGTTTTTTCTAGTGACTGGCCATCATGCTGAACACCAATTTCTGCCCGACCATTTACAAAAGCTATTTTAGAACCTGCAAATGCGACTGTTCGTTGTAAAGGTTGATACATCACATATCGTATTACTTTTCCACTGATTCGTTTCAGTAATGTTTTTTTTGTATCAATTGCTCCTGTTGAATGTGAATACTGCAGGTCTTCTGAAAGCAGCGGTGCGAGCAACCTTGAATCTGCGGACACCATAGCTGCGATACGTGCATCATCAGCTGCGAGAATTTCTTTTGTCCTTGAGTCTTCTGCAAAAACATGCACACACGACAACGCGATGATACATATAGACAAAGCACGAATGGATGGATAATAGAACACCAGTCACCTCCGGGAGGGAGCCACGATCACACTTACGAAAAAGATTCTGGCACAACAGGCTGCCCACCACTTGAAGCACTCTGATCAGCAGCAAAAATAACTTCAAATGTTCGAGCTGCATCAGAAAAACTTGTCAGTGGCATTTCTTCATCACGATCGAGGGCATTAAAGAATTCCTGAAACTGGCTCTGGTAGGGGTGATCACTGACATCACCCGAGTCACACATCTTCATCGACAGGCGATGCCAGGCATTTCGCTCCTTGGAAAGCTTCATAGAAGTAAAACGGTCATCTAGAAGACTCCCCTCACTCCCAACAAGATGCGTATGGAAATAATACGGCTGGAAGCAATCGACAATGGCCGCAGTCTTCCCCAAAGCACCGTCTGCAAACTTTACAAGCGTGACGCTAGATGTGTCGTACTCGTATGGATCAAACGTAGGGCTATTTGTTTTTGTACTCATGCTCGTAACACTTTCAACCTGACGGTCTCCCATCATCATCAAAAGTGCATCGATCGCATGACACCCAGCAGTTAAAAGCGCACTGCCACCATCTCTCTTCCCAGTATTCCAACGGAACTGACCATACCAAGGGCCGATGCCGTGGTAGTAGTCGATTTCACCGTAATGCAATTGCCCAAGTAAGCCTTTTTCAAGCAACTCTTTTGTCACCTGCAATTGTTCGGAATACCGAAGTTCGAAACAGACACAGCCACGGACGCCATTTGCCTTCGAAGCCTGCAAAATCCTGGCGACCTCTTCCGGTGAATTCGCCATAGGCTTTTCGAGAATAATGTGTTTCTTGGCGTCGGCTGCAGCAACCGCTTGCTCGGCATGCTTACTTGGAAGCCCCGTAATATCGATAACATCAATCGCTGGATCAGCAAGCATGGAAGCGAGATCGTTATAGACACGGATAGTTCCACCATGTCGGGCTGCCAACTCAGCAGCATCCAATTTTCTTGTCGAACACACAGCAACTACCTGCCCCTGTGCGGTTGCATTGATTGCCTCTATATGAGCAGTCGCCGCCCAGCCATACCCAACGACACCGACATTATATTTTTTTGTCATAAAACGAAATGCTCCCCTGTTGACTTACACTCAATATAGTTTTCACGATTATAGAAGGAAACTCAAGCGCATCATGAGCAGCCTACGGCTACTCTTCAATAACGAGGTCTTTGAATCAAACTTCAGCCACCCCGTTGTCATGCACTCGTAGACCACTGAGGTTGCTTATACGCCATATACTCATTGCTAGCTGACTCCTCTATTTGTGTGGTAATGATGAAAGAGCACCTGTGTTCCTGCCTCACCATAGCCCGCTTCTTTTAATATCTCATAAAGTCTCCGGGCCACTTCAAGACCAGGAAGATAGACTCCGTGACTGTCTGCTTCTTCTTGAGCGAGACAAATGTCTTTCACAAGATGGCGTACAAGAAAACCAGGCTTAAAATCTGCACTTAGTGCACGAGGAGCCAGATTTGTTAGCCCCCAACTCCCAGCAGCTCCACCGCTTATCACTCCTTGAGCTACTGATGGATCAAGGCCGGCTGCTTTTGCTACAGCAAGGGCCTCACACCACGCCACCATACCGACGGCCACCGCAATCTGGTTTACTAACTTACATCGCTGGCCATTTCCGGCAGGACCAAGGAGAGTAATCGACTTCCCCAATTGCTCAAACAATGGCACTGCCCTGTCGAATGCCTCTTGTCTTCCGCCAACCATGATAACAAGACTGGCATCCCGAGCACCTACATCGCCACCCGAAACCGGTGCATCCAGAGCTTCTATTCCCCGCTCTTCTGCTGCACGTGAAATACGTTCTGCCAAATGAGGACTTGACGTTGTCATGTCGATGAGCAAACTCCCTGGCTTCGCCGCAGCAAGAATACCTCCCACGCCTTCTTGTCCGAAATAAACCTGCTCAACATCAGCCGGCAAACCAAGCATTGTTATCACTGTATCACTGGCAGCTGCTGCGGACTCAGGCGTATCGTGCCATACCGCCCCCTGCTCAAGTAATAGCTTGGCTTTCTCACGTGTTCGATTATGTACATGGAGTGGGTGCCCGTTAGTAATAAGGTGCTCTGCCATAGGAGAGCCCATTATTCCGGTTCCGATAAAAGTAACTGCACAAGGTGAGGATGACATCGCTTACACTATGAAAGAGATTTAAAAATGACTGCTAGCATGATACCTCAGAGTGAACTGACTGATGAAAATTATTCGTTTTTTAAAACAAACCAAAGAAACCTTTGGAAGGCTACACAATGACAACCGTGTCACACTTCTTGATGGAGATATCACATCTGGTTTTTCTGACACAGGAACGCTGGCAACCGTTGAAAAGATTTTGGCGCCAATAATTCCAAGAGATATCCTTTGCGTTGGGCTCAACTACAAACAGCATGCGATCGAAACTGGAGCCGAACCACCTCAACACCCAGTTCTTTTTCTCAAAAATACTGGCTCGATTCAAAACCCGGATGACCCGATCATACTTCCGAGAAAGCTACGGAGCGAAAAAGTTGACTATGAGTGCGAACTCGCAGTCGTCCTCGGAAAACGTTGCCATAACGTTAGTCGGGACGAAGCCGTCCAACATATCCTTGGCTACACATGCGCAAATGATGTATCCGCTCGCGACTGGCAAAAAAATGGTGGTGGCGGGCAATGGTGCCGAGGCAAAACATTTGCAACCTTCTGTCCACTTGGGCCGGTAATTACAACCCACGATGAAATTGGAGACCCCAACAATCTTTCCCTCCGAACTCTTCTCAACGGTAACGTAATGCAAGAGTGCAATACGAATGACATGATTTTTGACATTCCTACATTGATTGAATTCTTATCCGCAAGCACAATCTTGAATCCAGGGACAGTTATTCTTACTGGAACACCGCACGGCGTTGGGTTTGCCCGCACCCCACCTGTCTATCTACAGCCGGGTGACGAGGTCACTATTGAGATCGAAGGTATCGGGCGACTTACGAATCCAGTCATTGAAGAAGTTTTGTAAAATCCTCTCCGTGCAAAGAAGGATGGGGGGTATAAACTTCACTGAATACAAATCGTCCTGACTGTAACTCAATCGTTTCTGTGTGTTGTGGACTGGCACTCTGGCATGGCACGATGAGCCTACATTGAATAGCAATGGTGCCTTTCCGGAGCCTATTCATTCTTTTTTCTTTTGATGCCTACATCTTATGGAGCCGAACACATGAACCAGACAATAACAGCACCTACTGTTCGTCCATTTGGAAAACTCCGTGACGGACGAGATGCAAGTCTCTTTACGCTCAAGGTCCCTGGAGGGTGGCAAACCACTATTACAAACTATGGGGCAATAGTGACAAGCCTTTGTGTTCCTCAAGAGCACGGTGAACCAGTTGATATTGTCCTTGGATTTGAATCGCTTGATGGATATCTCGATGGGCACCCTTATTTCGGTGCAATATGTGGTCGAGTTGGTAATAGAATTGCAAATGGCCTTTTTTCGATGGACGACACGTCATACAAGGTCGCTCAAAACAATGGCCACAACCACCTCCATGGCGGTGTTGTCGGATTTGACAAGCAACTCTGGAAAGCAACGCCACGAGTTTCAGAGAAAGGACCAACGCTTGATCTTGAACTCTTATCGCCACACGGAGACGAGGGGTACCCCGGAAGGCTCCATTCCAAAGTAACCTACACGCTAACTCCAGATGGTGAATTATGGGTTGAAATGGAGTCGACGACAGACACCCCAACGATCGTTAATCTTGTACACCACACGTACTGGAATATTGCTGGCCAGGCAACCAATGATATTAAGAACCACACGCTTCAGGCACATGCTGATCGGTATCTTCCTCTCGACAAAGGCGGTATTCCAACAGGCATCCTTCGTGACGTTGAAGGCACTCCCTTTGACTTTCGGTTTTCCTCAAAGGCTCAATCCAATCTTGGCGAGGTAATCCGGACGCTTACTCCGTCACCGGAAGGTGCTGAAAAAGGAGGTGTCGATCATTGCCTTGTCATCGATGACTGGAAACCTGATGGAGCACTTCGTCCGGCTGTCACGCTCACTGACCCAGCTAGTGGAAGAAGCCTTGACATTCTCACCGACCAACCCGGCATTCAGGTGTACACGGGTAATTATCTTGACTCATCGCTCACAGGGAAATCTGGAACTACCTATAAACAACATGCGGCAATCTGCCTCGAGACAGAATGTTTTCCGGATGCCATAAACCAGACAGACTGGCACGGAGAATGGCCGTCCACCCGTTTAAGTCCTGGCGAAACCTACAAGCACACCATGGTGCACCGCTTTACCACCGGATACTAGTTCGATTCAGGCCCTGTAAGATAACCCATTGAGCTCATCCACTCGATAACTCGGTAAGGCCACGCATCCACAGGCAAGCCATTCTTTTTCATTCCAAAACCATGTCCGCCCTTTGCGTACACATGCACCTCACAAGGAATATCATGCTTCTTGTACTCAACAGCGAGAAGAAAACTGCCACTGGCTGTCCAAGGATCATCTGCTGCATGCACGAGACACAGTGGTGGTGACGTGTCTTTCACATTGATATCCGAGAGCAGCGGCCCCTCGGTACCTCGCTCAACAAGATAGGCCGGATAAACGGGAATAGCAAAGCTTGGTGTTGGATTTTCAACATCTAATTTTTCATTTATTGAGTACGTGCGTTCGCTTCCATGCAAGCATGTCATAACAGTGAGATTCCCCCCTGCAGAAAAGCCAAGCATTCCAATACGATCTGGGTCAATGCTCCATTCTCCTGCGTGATGATGAATCATCCCAAGCGCTCGTTGCGCATCCTGGAGAGCAACTTCCCGTGGAGATGGAACACGGTACTTCAGAAGAATAGCCGTCACTCCGTGTTTCGTCAGAAACTCACAAACATCCGTGCCTTCATGCTCATAGGCTAAAATCTTGTAGCCGCCGCCGGGGCAAACGAGCACTGCGGCACCATTAGGATCATCCGGACGGTATACCGTCATTTGGGGTGAACTCACATTGGTTATCCGCAAAATTCCATTCTTGTTTGTTCGCACTTCTTCAGAAGGTTCGGCCTTCGGCCCGGAAAGCGGGACACCATTGGGCCAAAGATCAAGCACAAGTGGATCTGCCACTAAATCAGATGACATCCCAAGCACGATTATGAAACAAATACAGCAAACCGACCATGCTCTGATTGAAAGCATTTTTTACCTTTTTTAAAAATAAGAGCCTCTCGAGACAGCCTTATTGGCTATGACTTCTGCTTACCCTTCGGCTTCTTTTTCTGGCCACGTCGCGGTGGATCAACAAGTGGCACCTTCAACTCTTTCCGTAATCTATCAAGTTCTTCATGTAACTCTTTTTGTGCTTGTGCATACTGCGGCTGATCGTAAACATTCTTGAGTTCGTGCGCATCCTGCTTCCTATCAATGAGTGTCCAATAATTCATATCGGGCTCATAAAAATGAAAGAGTTTGTAACGATCTGTCACAACACCATAGTGTTTTCGAACACTATGAGCTCCCGGGAACTCATAGTAGTGATAATAAAAGCTTTTTCGCCAATCGTCTGGCCGTTGACCAGCTAATAACGGACCAAGGCTACTCCCATGCATATCAGAGGGAACAGATTGACCAGCAGCCTCAAGAAACGTCTCAGGAAAATCGAGTATCGAAACAATTGCATCTGACGTCGCACCTGGCTTCGTCACGCCTGGCCACCGAACAATGCACGGCGTCGTGAGCGACTCTTCATAAATCCATCGCTTATCAAACCAACCATGTTCACCGAGATAAAACCCTTGGTCCGATGAAAACAAGACCAACGTATTTTCACTCAACCCCGCTGAATCAAGATAATCAAGGAGTTTGCCTACGGCCTCATCAACAGCTTTTACACAACCGAGGTAGTCATGCATGTACCTTTGATACCGCCATCTCACGAGATCTTTTCCAGTCAAACCCTGCTTGTGAAACTCTTCATTGCGAGGTCCATAGTAAACATCCCACTCTTTTTTTTGCGCATCTGAAATTGTGCGAGGTGGCTCAAGTTTCGCATCGAGTGGACGAAATGTTTTTTCGAGCGTCATGTCTTGTTCGTGCTCGGCTCGGCCGCGCCCCGAGTAGTCATCAAAGAGCGTTTCTGGTTCGGGAAAAACACGGTCACCATTCCAGCCAAGATGCCGCAAGGCTGGCGACCATTCGCGGTGAGGTGCCTTGTGCTGGGACATAAGAAGAAATGGCTTGGATCGATCTACGTTCTCTAGCCAATCGATCGATAAGTCAGAAACGATGTCGGTGACATATCCTTCATGCTGGACCAATTCACCGTTATTAATCATCTTCGGATTATAGTACGACCCTTGGCCTGGCAGGATGTGCCAATGATCGAAACCGGTCGGATCACTCTTGAGATGCCACTTTCCAATCATGGCCGTTTGATAGCCAGCCGACTGAAGCATTTTGGCAAATGTCGGCTGCCCACCATCAAACTGATCACCGTTACAGCGAAAACCATTTACATGCGCGTACTTGCCAGTCAAGATCGCAGCCCGACTTGGACCACAAATGGAATTCGGGACCATACAGCGACGGAATAGCATTCCTTCTTTCGCCAGCCGATCAATATTTGGAGTCTCAAGTAACTTGAGGGAATTACCATAGCAACTGAGTGCCTGATTGGTGAGATCATCACAAAAAATCATCACAATATTTGGAGTCTGCTCGGCTGCTACGGATACGCCGTGAAAGCAAACGAATAGACAGGCAAGAACTAGAAACTTTTTCATAACACCCCCATATCAAGATTCGACATGACTTTTATTACCGTGTCATGCAAGCATAACCTTTTCAAGCACAATCTGCATCGACCTGAAAGATTCTCTCCCTCGGAGACCTTTCCAACGACCACTCTACGTCTCATCCACGCGAATCTTCATCACTTGTTGACTGCTGCCAAGGCACCTGGGCAGCCTCCTGTACGTGACGACGAAGTGCCTCCGTGAGCTCTCGTACGATCGGTCGATGCTTGTTACTTACGTCGATGGATTCAAGCGGGTCATCAATAAGGTTAAATAACTGAAATTTTTCAAAGGGAGTATTTTGAAGCAATTTCCAGGGGCCACGCCGCACAGCGTAGTAATCCTGCCCTTGGTAAAGTTGCCCCCCTTCTCTTCGAACCCAGAAAAGAGTTCGATCGAACGACTGCTTCTTCCCAAGGAGTGTTGGTAGTATCGACACACCGTCAATTTCATGTTCGATTATTGCTCCAGCCGCCTCACAGAATGTAGGAAAAAGATCACTTGTTAATGCCACAAGATCACTACGTGACCCTGCCACAATGTGCCCGGGCCATACTGCACAAAACGGCACTGTAATACCTCCCTCATACATTTCTTGCTTGAAGCCACGATGAGGGCCACAGTTTGCCAGACTGCCTTTGTGGCCGCCGTTATCAGACGTAAAAACAATGAGTGTATTTTCAGCCTGACCTGTTTTTCTCAAGCACTCAACAACGCGACCGATTCCTGCATCAAGATGTTCAATGAATGCGACGAGTTCTGCCCGCACTGGATCTATGCCAGGCTCACGAGATAAAACCTTTTCGAGATACGCTTGAGGAGGTTGCACAGGAGTATGTGGCGCATTGAAGGCAAGGTAGCAAAACCATGGCTGCGCTGTATCAGCCCGGGACGATATGTACTCAGTGGCCCACTCGCTAAAAATATCTGTTGCATGCCCCTCTGGCCGAACATCAACAGTATTCAAACGCATGTAGTGCTGCTCATGACGAGTGTGAGACCAGTAGTCATCCATCATGTCTCCAAGAAATCCATGAAAATGATCAAATCCATGGTCTATCGGACGAGATGGCGACTCGAGTCCAAGATGCCATTTACCAATGATTGCGGTGTGATATCCAACTGCTTTTAAAGGCTTTGGAAGAAGAGTTGCATCTGGACGGAGAAAACCCCAATTATTATCAGAGTGAGTGCGAATGACACCAGGAACCCCAACTTTGTCTGGCACCATACCGGACAGAAGGGCTGCACGAGTTGGTGAACACACCGGGCAATTTGCGTAGAAATTATCGAACCTCATTCCTGTGGCAATAAGTGAATCCATTGCCGGAGTCTTCAGGTCGTTAGCTCCGTATGCAGCAACATCACCCCACCCTTGATCATCCGTCAAAATCATCAGGATATTGGGTGGAGAATCAAACTCCGAATGAGCAGCAGATGCCCCGCTAACAACAACTAGCAAGCCAATGGTCACAAAAAAGGCATGACATATTTTTCGAAAAGATACGTTCCACCTCATTTCTTCACACACTCTTTTCATAGAAGAATTTACCGTACCTTTTCCTGTCCAGCAGAGACTGAACACACATGACTGAATATGAAACACTGCTAATACCATGGCACACATCAGAACCTCTTACAACTAGCAAGCCCTTATCCAAAATGAAAAGCTGACGTTACGCTCTCCACACGACCAACACCACGCTTCTGTTGAAAAAATAGGTATATTCAACTGAAGTCAAATCTCGTTACGGCAACTGTTCTTCAGCCCACACGACATCTTTACTCTGCATCAATCAACTCACCACCGAGGAAACCATGTTTGCCAGACCTGAAAATGAGTACTCCACCGGTGAGGTTCTAATTGTTATTGGTGATGCTTCTGAAACAGTAGACACGCTTTACCCATACTTCCGCCTCCAAGAAGCTGGCTTCCAACCACATGTCATTGCACCAGAAAGGCGTTTGCACCAAATGGTTTTGCACGAAGTACGACCTGGCTGGACGATCACCAAAGAGTGGGAAGGTTACCAGATCATGGCAGACGCTGCGTTCGCCGACATCGATCCCGAAAATTATCAGGGTATTTTTTTCAGTGGAGGCCGCGCCCCGGAATACATTCGCTACGATACTGACCTTATTCGAATCACGCAGCACTTTTTCAGCGAAGACAAACCTGTGGCAAGTGTGTGCCACGGTGTTGAAATACCCGCCTACGCAGACTGTGTACGAGGGCGACGCATGACAACGGTCGCGAAGTGCCGTCATGAACTTGAATCAGCAGGAGGCATTTTTGTCGATGCCCCGTGTGTGGTCGACAACAATCTCATCAGCGGCCGAACCTATCTCGACAGCGGCTCATTCGTTGGAGCTTGGATTAAATTGCTCGAGGCATCTCGCGATGCATGAGATTGGCCATCCACCAGCAAAACGACTTAGGTTGATGCTGCTTCTTGCTCAGCCCGCAGAGTTTCAAGAGGCTCAATGATTTCATCAAGCCGTTCATTAAACAGATCACCAATCAGAAGGTCAGTCACGTGGCCACGAAGATGAGGAAACCGCTTGACGAACTTGCCAAAGTTAAACCCATCATAAAATTCATAAACAAGGCGACGCATTCGGTCCATGCCCCGCACATAATCCTCTCCCCAGCACCCCAATCGACTCGCGGAAAGATCGTTCTCTTGAAGCGCAGCCACAACAGCGTCACCAGCAAGCTCCCCACTTTTCAATGCCAGCAGTATACCTGAGGAATAAAGCGGATCGAGAAAACCAAACGCATCACCAACGAGAACCCAGCCGTCACCCGCAACGTCGCGGGCTCGATACGAGTACTCCTTCGCCACACGAACAGATTCTATTTTTGTTGCATTATCGAGGCGTCCGTGCAACCCGGGGCATCGCTCCAATTCAGCTGCATAAACGGCTTCCGGATTCTTGTTCTCTCGGCCCTGAAGAAGATATTCGTATCCTGCGACTACACCTACACTGACCACATCATCATTCAGTGGTATGTACCACAACCAGCCCTGCTTGTCGTCGAGTTGCATGACAAGAGTGGCCCCCTCGTCACGACCGGTTCCACGGACCGCACCTTTCCAGTAACTCCATACAGCTGCTTTTTTCAGAACTGGATCCCACTCCCGCAGGCCGAGCCTACTCGTGACCATCGCTGCTTGGCCACTCGCATCAACAACAACCTTAGAAGAGATAGATGAAATATTCCCGGCCTCATCCACCACACGAACGCCTGTCGCACGAGTTCCATCAAACAGGACTTCGAGCACTCGCATTCCTTCGTGCACTTTGACGCCATGTGACTCCGCATTACGAAGCATCATCTCATCAAATTCTGCACGACGAACCTGCCATGTCTGAGAGCTTTCATCATCTCGGTGATCAACAAAATAAAATGGTGCCGAAAGCAGTCCCTTTTCGTTTACAAATTGGACTGAGTGTTTTTCGACAAAGCGACTTCCACGTAAACGTTCAACCATACCAAGCCGTTTTAATGTCCAGAATGTTTCTGGAATCAAGGACTCACCCACATGAAATCGTGGAAACCTTTCTCGCTCGAACAGCATGACACAGCGCCCCTGCTGAGCTGCAATAGTCGCTGCTGTTGTGCCGGCCGGCCCACCACCGACAACAATAACTTCCGTTTGTTCCGGAAGCGTTACTGCGCCTGGTGCTCGTTCGACCATAACCATCTCCTATCGATCAGCATTGATACATCTAAGAATAGTATTCTCTATTTCCTTCATAGCCCTAAAGACACGAGCGTCAAATCACAATCACCAGAATTATGCCGACTACCCCGATAACCGCAACCTTTTTACTTCTTAATCATTATGACGAGGTCAAGCGAAACTAAATTTACAGACATTCTGCATCGAGTGAAAGTTGAACATTACTGGGCGAGATATAAGGGGAGCGGACTTGCACGGAGTAATTGCAACGCCGTCTCACCAAATAATTTTCGCAGAAGAAGGTTTTTTGCTGAGTTACCGGCAACTATGAGATTCGCCTCCCACTTTTCTGCATACGGCACAAGCTCTTGCACAGGATCTCCTTGAACGAAATCCATCTCAATCTCTCTGCCATGTGAGGCGAAGTAGCTTTCAACAGACTTGAGACGACGCTCACCCACTTTGACATCACTACCAAAATGTACAACTCGTACTAACGCCTTAGGATAAAGTCCTGACTGAACATAATGCTTGAATGTTTTTGCACTTTCCAGTGAGCCTGAGTAGGCCACCAGCACACGACGAATGGGGCAAAATGTTTCTGAGACAGCAAGCATTGGACGAACTCCTGCAGCGACGAGCCGCTCAAGACTATCTGTTGGCTCTGGAACAACATCGTGCTCAAAAAGACCGTGGAGGCCAAACACACAAAGATCTTGATACCGAACTAAATCAGCAACTATTTCGAATGGATCACCTGTTCGCTCACAGGTTTGGTGCGGAACATTTGCTGCTAAACATTTCTCTGCAAAAAGTTGATTTGCCTTTTCGATCTCAGCAGCAACTTTTGTCATTCTGTCCTGACGAAGCTCAGCCGTAAGTGTTTCTACACCCACCCCGATAGGCCGCGGACCTGTCCACTCGAGACGCGAGGGGTCAACAACCGCTATCCCAAGTAATTCAGCGCCCTGTGTTTGAGCAATCTCGATAGCGTGGCTCACTACAGACTCAGCGTGACCGCTTGTTCCAAGTCCGACGAGAATACGTTTCATTATGGCACTGTTTCCGAGATGGCTGTCACGAATGGACAGGAACAAACAAACGGCCCGAAAGCCACGGAATGAAAATTCTTTCACACTTGAATCTCAACGACCACCTTCGTTGATAACGCAGGGGAAAAGGAGGCTATTCAAGAACATGGCATACCGTGCCCGTGCAACAAGCGGCCCTCCAAGCAAATCAACTCACTCGGCAATAAACGCCACACACCCAGACTGAAAAGATCATTCCACCGCATACTTCCTGGCAATCTCAGGAATGTGTTACCCGAGTGAATAGATAAGGAACAATCCACCAAGCACGACAAAGAGCATGAGGAATGCATCTGGCTCTATAAATGGGAGTCGCCGTTCGCCATGATACAACTGGCCGAGTACTGCTATCGCAGTCGCAAGCACGACAGTAAACGCTGTTACAGCATGAGCCCCGGACATGCTCAAAAAAATCGATCCCTCATGCAAAAAATCAAGTGGAACAAACAGAACGATATTGAAAGCATTACTTCCAAATGCATTACCAATAGCGAGATCAATTGCCCCAATTCGGATTGCTGTTAATGATGCAACGAGTTCGGGCAATGATGTCGTCACTGCAACGAGTGTTGTCCCAACAAAGGTTCCGCCAAGACCTGTTTCTTCGGCCAACGCACCGGCTACATGTGCGAGCTTTGGTCCAGCAAAACATAAGACAACCGCAGCAGCACCGAAAATGATCGCTGACAAGAGAAATGATGGCTTACGAGCCGAACTCCCCTGAAACAGACCACTCTCGTCGGATTGGGATTCAGCAGCCAGCCTTGCCGAGATACGTTGATTGATGAAAATCATTCTGGCACCGAAAAGATATGACAACAAAATTGCCCAGGACCAGCCACTCATTCCAAGAATCATCGCTGCTGGTAGCTTATCAGCAGTAACGATTGCCAGGCCGGCTAGCGATGTGACGGCAATACCAAGTGTTGCCGAAAGTGCATGAGCGGCCCCTTCACGCGAAAGCATTTTTCTCCCTGACCGGATGCTTAAATCAACTATTGCCAAGATAAGCAGATTCATAAGACTGCTTCCAAAAAGATCACCAGCAGCGAGATCGATGTACCCGGAACGAATCGCTGCAATATCAACCGATAATTCAGGAAGTGAAGTGACCGCAGCTAGCAGCAAGCTACCGACGAGGAGTCGACCGAGCCCTGTTGCCTCGGCAATTTGATCTGCCGAACGGGCCAGTACGGAACCCGCAGCCGCAACAGCTCCAGCTAAAAGCAAAAACTGCCAAATAAGCATAGCTGGCATAGCAATCGTCATGTGAGCGTACAAAATTTTACAGGCCCT
>Ga0228617_1000534_pt1 | contig 18356 bp, 18 predicted proteins | sample 18DmetaG_FD_190061 | JGI IMG/M metagenome (GOLD analysis project Ga0228617, IMG submission 190061) | Seawater microbial communities from Monterey Bay, California, United States - 18D | ecosystem: Environmental > Aquatic > Marine > Coastal | place: USA: California | collected 2016-10-20
ATGCTTCAAAATAATGATGTTCTTATACTTCCTACTGCACCTTCTACAGCTTTTAATATAGGAGAGATAAAAGACCCAATTAAAATGTATTTACAAGACATATTTACTGTTCATGCTAATATTACTGGTGCTCCCGCAATTTCTTTGCCAATTGGAACCCATAGTAACAATCTCCCATTTGGTATTCAAATAATGGCCAATAGTTTTAAAGAAAATACCCTTTTTGAAGTTTCAAGTTTATTAATGGAAAAGTATACTGAATGAAACATCTTTTAGTGGAAGAATATGAGTATGATTTTAGTCTTCTTGGAATTTGTTGCCATGAGAAAGATTATCGACTTTGTTGGGCAGTAAATAGCACTTTAGATTTAAACCTAACAAAATCTAGTAAAGATATCGAGTTGATTTTTAACAAGAAATCTAAACCAAATGCAAATTTCCCAATTTTTTCATATATAAATGATAATAATTCCAATGAATATTATTTAATTGGAAACAAATGTGAGCGCAGCTGGTTAATCCCTGAAAAATCTCATATTGATTTTTTTTTATTGGTTAAATCTGAAGAAAAAAAAACTTACGATTATTATTTAAAGAAACTTAGGAAAATTCCATTTATATTAACGGCACATTCTGTAGTAGTAGAACAATTAAAATCAAAAGAAAATCTAATTTTTTAAAATGAGTAAAAGAACAAAAATTGTAGCAACTGTTGGTCCTTCAACATCAAGTGAAGAAGTATTAAAAGCAATGATTAAGGAAGGGGTTAACGTCTTTAGGGTTAATTTTTCTCATGGTATTCATCAAGATCATATCAATATAATTAAAAAAATACGAACTGTAGATGAGCAGTTAGGGACACATTCTGCAATACTAGCAGACTTGCAAGGTCCAAAAATACGAATAGGTGATATGCCTGAAAAAGGACTTTTACTTGAAAATAATCAAGAATTTATTTTAACTACACTTGAAAAAAGAGATTTAAAAAAATCTGCTCAAATATTTATTGAAGGGATTCCTAAAGATGTAAAAAAAGGAGAAAAAGTTCTTTTAGATGATGGGAAAATACATTTAGAAATTGTAGAAACCAATTTGAAAGACACGGTAAAAACTAAAGTAGTTGCTGGAGGATTATTATTTTCTAAAAAGGGACTCAATTTACCTGACACTAATATTAGTATTTCAAGTTTAACAGCAAAAGATAAAGCTGATTTGGTAGTAGCTTTAGATCAAAAAGTAGACTGGATTGGATTTTCATTTGTAAGATCTGCAAGAGAAGTTATTGAGCTAAGACATTTAATTAATAGTCACAACGGAGATGCAAAGATTATTGCAAAGATTGAAAAACCTGAAGCAGTAAGTGATCTTCACGGAATATTGGTGGAGACAGATGCTGTAATGGTTGCAAGAGGAGATTTAGGTGTGGAAATTCCTCTTGAGTCGGTCCCCTTGATCCAAAAAAAGATTGTCTCTATGGCTCAAGATTTAGCTAAACCCGTAATTATTGCAACCCAAATGATGGAAAGCATGATGGACAATATTACGCCAAATAGGGCTGAAGTTAATGATGTAGCCAATGCGGTTATGGATGGAGCAGATGCAGTAATGTTAAGTGGAGAAACTTCTGTAGGAAAACATCCTATTGAAGTAATTAAAATAATGTCGAGAATTATCAATGAAGTGGAAAATAATTTTGATAATATTTATGTAAAAGAAACACTTCCTAAAAAGAACAATGAACGATTTATTACCGACTCCATATGTTTTAATGTTTGTAGATTGGCCCAGCGAGTAGAAGCAAAAGCAATTATCACAATGACACATTCTGGATATACTGCCTATAAGATTTCTAGTCAAAGACCAAAGTCTGAAATTTTTGTTTTCTCTAGTAATAAAAAACTGCTAAGCACCTTGTCTCTTGTATGGGGAGTTAGTACTTTTTATTACAATAAGACAATAAGTACAGACCACACTATCGCAGATATAACCCATCTTTTAAAAACAAAAGGGTATGCAGAAAGTGGAGATTTAATTATCAACACTGCAAGCATCCCGCTTCTTGAAAATGGAAAAACAAACATGTTAAAACTAAGCTATATAGATTAACTCATGATTAATATTAAGTTACTTAAAGAAATTTGTGAAACTGCAGGTGCTCCTGGCTTTGAAAATAGAGTTAGAAGTTTAGTTTTAAAACAAATAAAAAATCATGTAGACCATATAGAAATTGACAATATGGGAAACATAATTGCTTTAAAAAAAGGGGTTGACTCTTCCAAATCAGTAATGATTGGAGCTCATATGGATGAAATTGGATTTATAGTAACACATATTGATAAAAAAGGATTCTTAAAATTTCACCCCCTTGGAGGTTTTGATCCAAAAACTTTGACTTCTCAAAGGGTAGTAGTTCACGGGAAAAAGGATGTAATTGGAGTAATGGGATCTAAACCTATTCACGTAATGACACCTGAAGAAAAAAATAAAGTACCAAAAATTTCTGACTACTACATAGATTTAGGATTAGAATTGAAAGAAGTTGAGAAAATAATTTCTGTTGGAGATTCTGTAACAAGAGAGAGGGCTCTTATTGAAATGGGAGATTGTATAAATTGTAAAAGTTTGGATAATAGAATTGCTGTTTTCATTTTAATTGAAACATTAAAAAAATTAGAAAAACCAGATTTTGACACTTATGCTGTTTTCACTGTTCAAGAAGAAGTAGGAATTAGAGGAGCACAAGTTGCTACACAAAAAATAAAACCAGATTTTGGATTTGGCTTAGATACTACTATTGCTTACGATGTTCCTGGGGCAAGTGAACATGAGAAGATTACTTCTTTAGGAGATGGAGTAGGAATAAAAATCATGGATGCCAGTACAATTTGTGATTCTAGAATGGTGAAATTCATGAAAAAAACTGCAAGCGAAAATAAAATTTCTTGGCAGAATGAAATACTTACAGCAGGGGGAACTGACACAGCTAGTATACAGCGAATGACTCCTGGTGGATCTATTGCTGGAGCATTTTCAATCCCAACAAGACATATTCATCAGGTAATTGAAATGGTTCATAAAAAAGATGTTGAAAGCTGTATAGAATTATTAAAATGTTGTCTGTTATCTATGAGCAACAATAATTGGGAACACAAAAATGAAATCTAAAAAGATTCGGAACTAAATTGTTTTAGGAACCTCCAATCATTTTCAGAATATAACCTTAGGTCATTTACTTGGTAAACTAATTGTGCTATTCGTTCTACCCCCATTCCAAATGCATATCCACTATAGACCTCTGGGTCTATATTACAATTTTCTAGAACATTAGGATCTACCATCCCGCATCCCATAATTTCTAACCAGCCTGAATATTTACAGACATTACAACCCTTTCCATTACAAATAGTACAAGAAACATCTACTTCTGCAGAAGGTTCAGTGAATGGAAAATAAGAAGGTCTAAGTCTAATTTTTGCCTCGTCACCAAACATAGATTTTGTGAAATACAATAGCGTTTTTTTCATGTCAGCAAAAGAGACATCTTTGTCAATATATAGACCTTCAATCTGATGAAAAAAACAATGTGCTCTTGCTGAAATTGCTTCATTTCTATAAACTCTTCCAGGTGAAATAGTTCTTATTGGCGGTTGGTTATTTTCCATTACTCTCACTTGAACAGAAGAAGTATGAGTTCTTAAAGCAATATCGTCTTGGATAAAAAAAGTGTCCTGCATATCTCTTGCAGGGTGTTCTTTTGGAAAATTAAGAGCAGTGAAATTATGCCAATCATCTTCTATTTCTGGACCTTCAGAAATAGAAAATCCGATTTGGGAAAAGATATTGGTTATCCTGTCTCTTATTAAAGTAATTGGATGCCTAGAGCCTAGGTTTATAGGTTGTCCTGGAATGGTATAATCTGTATTATTTTTAGTGCTATTTGTATTATTAGATAATTTTAATTTTAGACTATTTATCTTCTCTTGACAAGTGCTTTTTAATATGTTTAATTGTTTTCCAAATTCTTTTTTTTGATCTACAGGCACTTCCTTAAAAGCACTGAATAACAAAGTTATTTTTCCTTTTTTTCCAAGAAATGCAATTCTAAACTGCTCTAGTTCTTCAGAGGAAGAACTTTGAAACTTTTCAATTTCTTGACTAATCTTTTCAATATCTTTAAACATACTACTTAATAATTCTTGCTGATAAAATGGTAACTGCAGAAATTGGACGATCTCCTCTTGCTGTTTTAACAGAACAAATTTTGTCTATTATTTCTATTCCTTCAGTGACTTCACCAAAAACAGTGTAACCATTGTCTAAAAAAGGAGTTCCTCCTATTTCCTGATATATTTTTTTTGCAGTATCTGAAAATTGAAAATTATTTTCCGTATGTTGATAATTCTTCACTTTTTGATTAATCCTACTCTCCATTTGGGTAAGTTGTTGCAGAGAAATTTTTCTGCCTTGTACAATATAAAATTGGCTTCCACTAGATTTTTTTTCTGGATTAACGTTGTCTCCCATCCTAGCTGCAGCTAAAGCACCTTTCTTGTGAAATAAGTTAGGATTTATTTCAGCTGGAATTGTTTCTCCTTCACTATTTTGACCTAATTGTCCTTTAAAATCATCTTTTTTAGAATTGGGATCTCCTGCTTGTGCCATAAACCCATTAATCACTCTATGAAATTTTATCCCATCGTAAAACTTACTCTCTACTAATTTTTTAAAATTATCTCTATGTAATGGAGTTTCGTTGTATAGCTTTAGAATAAGAGTTCCTTCCGATGTAACCATTTCAACCATAGCTTCATTGGGAACAGAATTTTTTAATTTAAAAACCGAACAACTAAAAACCAGAAAGGCTGTAATTCCAAAAAATATATTTCTAAAAGCTCTAAACATTTAAATCCTGTATTTTTTCTATATTGCAAATTAAGACAATACTATATATTATTCTAAAATATTTTAAAATTATCTTAAATTTAAATGCATCAAAGTCGCTACTAATAAATGAATTTGCTAAATACATATTATAGGATTTTCATAATTTCAAGTATAATAATTTGTTTTTCATTTTTAAATTCTTGCTATAAACCCGATCAAACTATTGCCGTTATTAGAGTTTTGGATAACAATACAAATAACCCAATTGAAAACATTAGTGTCCGTCTATTTTTCGACAATTCAAATGGTGTTAATTTTCCACTATATGATGTTGTTAAAAATACTTTGAGTAATGGAACTGCTAGGTTTGATTTTAGCGATGAATATAAAGATGGCCAGGGTGGATTTGCAGTTCTAGACATTGAAGTTGATGGGGCATTCGTGGGTGTTATAAATATTGTAGAAATGACCACTACTGAAAAAGTAATTTACATACAATAATTATCATAGTTTGAATAAAAAAAAACTTTATTTAAATCTCTTATTTTGTTTACTAATAATAATCTTTAAAAGCTATCAAATAATTTTTGTTACAGGTTTTTTTGGTAGCTTAACTTGGAATATTTTTAAAGAATCTATTACTCTTATTTCCATTTATTGGTTGGGTATTTGGGTTATTCACTCACTAAAGACAAAGTTTTTAAGTAAAAAATAAAAGGGCTGTTCTAAAAGAATTCCTATTTTACAAATTATAAGTTAATATGTCCTATTTTTATATATAATCTTATTATGGAAGAACCTAACGTACTTGTGAAAATTGAAAATAGCATAGCACTATTTACACTAAATAGACCGCAGCAACTCAATGCGCTAAATCACCAACTTATTGACGATTTAAATAAAGAGCTTGAAAAAATAAAAATTGACAAAAATGTAAAATCTTTGATTATAACTGGCTCAGGGGGAAAGGCTTTTGTTGCGGGAGCTGACATTAAAGAATTTGCGAAATTTTCAAGCGAAGAAGGTAAAAACCTTGCGAAAGACGGGCAAAAGAAATTATTTGATTTTATTGAAAACTTTCCCAAACCAGTTATTGCTGCAATCAACGGATTTGCCTTAGGAGGAGGGCTAGAACTTGCAATGGCGTGTCATATGAGATTAGCTTCTGATAATGCTAAAATGGGATTGCCTGAAGTTAGTTTAGGTGTTATTCCAGGATATGGAGGAACTCAAAGACTGGCTCAATTAGTTGGGAAAGGCAAAGCGATGGAAATGATTACAACAGGGAGAATGATTGATGCAAATCAAGCGCTTGATTATCGTCTGGTAAATAATGTTGTTCAGAGTGAGGACTTAATTTCAACATGCAAAGAATTAGCTCGTCAAATTGCTAAAAATTCACCAAATGCAATATCCGCTGCCATTAAGTCTATAAATGCAGGGTTTAGTTCTAATCTTAACGGATTTGAAGTAGAAATAAATTCCTTTGGTAGTTGTTTTGGGACTGAAGATTTTATTGAAGGAACCAGTGCATTTTTAGAAAAGAGAAAACCTAATTTTTAAAATTGAGTTCAATTAGAAAATTAATTAATCAAACAGCAATTTACGGCACAAGCAGTATTATTGGAAGATTTTTAAACTTTTTATTAACTCCGCTATATGCACTTCAATTCTCTAATGAACAGTACGGTATAATTACAGAAATGTATGCTTATGTAGCATTCTTGGTCGTTTTTCTTACTTATGGGATGGAGACTGCATTTTTCAGATTTTCAACAACCAATAAGGAAGGAAAAATAAATATATATTCCAATACCTTATATTCTTTAATTACCACCTCAGCAATTTTTGTGGCAATGGCCACAATATTCTCTCAAAATATTGCAGATTGGCTAAAGTATCCTAACCATAAAGAATATATTATTTGGTTTAGTTTAATTGTGAGTTTAGATGCTGTTTCATCAATCCCTCTAGCAAAGTTAAGGCTTCAAGAAAAAGCGAAGAAATTTGCTCTTGTTAATCTTCTTAATGTTGGGGTAAATATTTTTCTAAACTTATTTTTTCTTATTTATTGTAAAGAAGCTTATGAAAGTGGGCATCAAAACTGGATTACTGAAAATCTTTACAATCCAGAAATTGGAGTTGGTTATGTGTTTATTTCTAATCTTATTGCAAGTATAATAAAGTTCGGTGTTTTAATGCCAACAATGAATTTTAAGGGATCTTTTGACTTTACGATACTTAAACAAATGACTAGCTATGCAGCTCCAATGCTTTTAGTAGGATTAGCTTATGTAGTAAACGAGACTTTGGATAGAGCAATGCTTAAATCTATTCTATATAATCAATATTTAGAAAATGGTGATGCAAAAAATAGTTCTCAAGCATTGTCTATGGCACTTTCCCAAAACGGAATTTATGGAGCTAATTATAAAATAACAATGATTGTTAGTATGTTTATTCAGGCATTTAGATATGCCTCAGAGCCTTTCTTTTTTAAAAATGAAGCTAATAAGAATTCCAAAGCTACATTAGCTAAAGTCATGAATTATTTTGTTGTTGTCCTTGTTTTTACTTTTTTAGTGATGACACTATTTTTACACCTCTTCAAATACTTTATTCCCAACGCCGAATATTGGAGTGGCCTAAAAGTAGTTCCGATATTACTTGGTGCCAATATTTGTTTGGGGATTTATACAAGTTTGTCTATTTGGTATAAACTTTCTGAAAAAACAATTTATGGCGCAATTATTTCAATTATTGGTGTTTTAATCACCCTATTAATTAACTTTTTATTCATTCCTATTTATGGATATGAAGCTTCGGCCTATGCAACTCTATTTTGTTATGGTTCTATGATGATAATTAGCTATTTACTTGGACAGTTCCACTACAAAGTTCCTTACAACCTCAACAAAATTTTTCTTTATTTTATCTCAGGAGGAGTAATTTATTGGCTGAGCTTAGACTTTAATGCATCGATTAATTACAGTATTGAAGAGTATGGTTTTCATGTATTTCTTTTGGCTTGCTATATAGTTTTAGTATATTTTGTAGAAAGACCTAAAAAAATTAAAAAATAAGCTGCTAATGATCTCAATAAAAATTGTAAATAGTTCTAATAACAAAATCCCTAGCCTTGCTACAAAAGGAGCAGCAGGCGCAGATATAAGAGCATTTATAGAAAATAAAATAATCTTGAAACCAATGGAAAGGAAATTGATTTCAACAGGGCTTAAGATGGAAATTCCCTTTGGATATGAAGTGCAAATTAGACCAAGGAGCGGCCTTGCTTTTAAAAATGGAATAACAGTAATTAACAGCCCAGGAACTATTGATTCTGACTATAGGGGAGAAATTGGAATTCTATTGGTAAATCTTTCAAACGAAAATTTTGAAATAAATAATGGAGATAGAATAGCTCAAATGGTTTTATCAAAATACGAAGTTCCAAACTTTATTGAAACATCTGAAATTTCGATTAGTCAAAGAGGAGATGATGGATTTGGGAGCACAGGTAAAAAATAATTTTTTTATAAAATTGATGACTAAAAATTTAAAAATTATCTGCTGTTTTATAGCACTATTTTTTACTCAAAAAGTAAGTTCTCAAAAAGATGACGTATTGGATGATAGAGCATTTGTGAAATGTCTTATTGATGCAACAGGTGCAAAAGTTAGCGGAGATTTTTATTCGGCAGATTCCTTGTATAAAAAATGCTTAGAAATAAATCCAAAAAGTGGGGTGGTTAACTTTGAACTTTCTGGAATTTATTTATCGCTCAATCAACCTCATAAAGCCATGGAATATGCAAGTGCTGCAGTTATAATTGATCCAAGAAATGAATGGTATCTAGCCAATTTAGCATTGGTCTATAAAGAAAATTCGAACCATTTAGAAAGTGCTGAAATCTTCTCTAAATTAAGTGAAATAAAACCTGATAAGATATCCTATTTATTTTCTTTAACTGAAGAACTTTTAAATGCAAATAAGTACAAAAAGGCTTTAAAAGTTCTCAATAAAATTGAAGAGAAGATTGGTATTAGTGAAGATTTATCAATTCAAAAACACCAAATTTATGTGTTCCTTAGAGATAAAAAGAAAGCAATAAATGAACTTTCAAAGTTGGTTGCTTTTAGTCCAGAAAATATAAGAGGACTAGGTTTATTAGCAGAGTATTATCAAAATATTAATAAAGCTAATGAATCGAAAAATTTATTGGATAAAATGATGTTAATTGATTCCTCCAATGGTCTTGTTAGACTTTCTTTGTTTCAATTTTATCATAAAAATGGAGAATTTATTAAAGCCTATTCAGAACTCCTATATGTGATGAGGTCTACAGAAGTTGAAAATAATTTAAAAAAACAAATGCTTCTTCAGATTTCTTACGATGAGAAAAGCCCTTACAATATTAATCAGATATGTGAACTTGCAGAAAGTTATCTAAAATCAGACTTTAAAAGTAGTGAAGTCTTACTTCTTTTAGGAAATTTAAAAATGCATCAAAGAAAAGAAGATACTGCATGCTTCTATATTAGAGAATCTCTAAAGATTAATCCTCTACCTTTTGAAGCTTGGACTCAGCTGATTTCTTCAACTCTATCAAGAAACAAGTTGGAAGCAACTATAAAAGACTCTAAAAATGCATTAGAAAGTCATCCAAATCAGCCGTTTCTTTATTTGGCATTAGGTATTGCTTTGAACCAAAAAAACAAATTTGAAAATGCTATTGAAAATCTTAAAAAAGGAAAGAATTTGGTTTTCAATAACTCATTTTTAGAAAGTGATTTTAATCAGCAAATTGGCGACTCTTATTATGGCATAAAAAAATCCAAAATAGCATTTGATTATTATGAAATGTCTTTAGCTTTAAATCCTGAAAATATTAATCTATTAAATAATTACAGCTATTATTTGGCTCTAGAAAAAGTCAATCTGGAAAGAGCAAAAGAATTAATATTAAAAGTAATAGATAAGTTTCCAGAGAATTCCACCTATATGGACACTTATGGGTGGGTGATGTTCCAAATAGGAGAATATGAAAAAGCTGAACAAATTTTATTTAATGCGGTTATTAAAGATGGTGAAAGATCTGGTGAAATACTAGAGCATTATGGAGACGTGCTTTTTAAATTAAAGAACAAGAAAAAAGCCATTACTTTTTGGGAAAAAGCAAAAGCAACTGGTGAGCATTCAAATGAGTTAATTCAAAAAATAAATGAAAATAAATTTATTGAATAATATTTTAGTAGGGTTATTTGCTGTCTTTATTTTTGTCTCTTGTGGCATGATTAAAAATGTTGAGCAAGGAACAGCTGTAAAAGTTCTGCTTGAAAAAAAGCTTTTAGATTCTATTAAAGAACATGAGCTAGATATTCAATGGCTAAAAGCCAGAGGAAATGCTTTAATAACTATAAATAATGAGGCTCCACAAGAACTAGATCTAAATATTAGATCCAAAGCTGATAGTTTAATTTGGCTCAATGTCTCTAAATTTAAAAAAAGAATATTCAGAGGAGAGTTTAAGAAAGATTCTGTGAAAATGGTCATCGAATATCCTGAAAAATTATTTTTCAAGGGGTCTATTGCTAGTCTAGAGAGTGATTTCAATCTATCTATTCCCTATGCTCTTATTGAAGATTTATTAGTAGGAAGATCTTACCTGAAACATTTAGAGGACAAATTTATTCTACAAGTTAGAAATAATGAGTACCATTTACTATCACATAGAAAGAGAAAAACCAAAAGAATTACAAATAATAAAACAAAAAAATCAGCAGATTATATTTATCAATCTTGGATTGATCCTTTTACTTATAAATGTAAGAAAATAAATATAATTTTTCCTTCTTCCAGATCTGAGATCAACATCTCCTATAAAAACTGGAAAAAAATAAATAATCAATATTTTCCTATGGAAATTGAACTTATAATTAGCAACTTAGAACTAGAATATAATCTTTTAATCAACTATAAAAGTATTAAGTTTGACTTGCCCCAAAAATTTCCTTTTAAAAGTATTGATGATAAGTACCAGCCTATAAAATTTAATGATTAAAAAAATCAAACATATTTTAATATTGGGAGCTTTGCTAATTCCTTCTTTATTTATTGGTCAAAAGAAAAGTGATTTACTTAAAAGGCAAGAAAAAAAGTTGTTAGAAAAAATTGAGCACACAAAAGATCTAATCAATCAAACTAGAGCTACAAAAAAACTCACCCTTAGTGAAATTAATATTGTCAATAAACAAATTCAGTACAGGCAAAAGCTAATTGACAATTACAGTTTCCAACTTAGAAAAATGGATGAAAAAATAAAAGAAATTAATAGGCAGATTAGCTCTTTAACTAATACAGATAAAATCTTGAAAGAGGAATACAGAAAAATGATTTTATATGCCTTTAAGAACAGAGATCCTAATTATAAATTTCTCTATATAATTTCTTCTTCTACTTTTTCAGAAGCTTTTCACAGAATGAAATACATTCAATATTATAAAGACTACCGTTTAAAACAGATTGATAGAATTAAAAAAACACAAATTAATCTAGAGAACAAAAAGAGGGAATACTTTGAAGAAATTAAAAGAAAAAAATCTCTTTTAGAAAGTAAAAAGCAAGAAAAGATTGACTACCAAAAAGATAAAAACATCCAAATAATATCTTTAGAAAAAATTAAAAACAATGAAAAAAAACTAGCTGAAGAATTAGAAAAAAACAATATAAAACGACAAGAAATTGCAAAAGCTGTAAAAAAAGCTATAGAAAAAGAAATAAGAGCTTTAGAGAAATTGAAAAAATCAAAATTTGACTTCACACCCGAGGGAAAAGCACTCTCAAAAAATTTTAGCAACAACAAGGGTCGATTAATTTGGCCCGTTGAAAAAGGAGAAATTACTAGTAGATATGGTAAGCATCAACATCACTTGGTAAGTACAGCAACAATTGATAATAATGGGATTGATATTACTACATCTAAAAATGCAAATGTTCGTGCTGTTTTTGGTGGTAAAGTAACAAGTGTTCTAATAATTCCAGGTGCTGGAAGAGTGGTTATGGTGAGCCATGGAGAGTACAGAACTGTTTATGCTAATTTACAAGAAGTTTATGTCAAAAAAGGAGATCTCATCAAAACCAAAGACAAGATAGGTAAACTACTTGCTAAAGAATCTGGTATTTCAGAAGCTCATTTTGAAATATGGAGAATCTTAGCCGAAGGATTAAATACTGTAAACCCCTCGGTATGGTTGTCAAAATAATTAACCAATTTCAATTAAAACATCTAATCCATCAAAAGGATTATTTCCTTTAGGTTTGTTTTTCAAAATAACTTGAACGTATCCAAATTTATTAATCATTTTTTGAACAACTTTATTGATAGAGTTATTTAAATACCCAAGCTTAAACCCTTGATAATAAATTGCTAAGGAATTCTCTTCCCAAAATCTACTTTTATCAGACTCTATAGTTAGTAAATCATTAATTTTTAGAGAGTCTTTCACGTATATATAATCATGTCTTGTAAGTTCTACTAAATGCGTCATTATTCCCATTTTAGGTAGAATAACTTCTATATTTTCAGAAATTGCTAGTGTTTTCATATTATGCTGTTTTTAATTGAAATAAATGTTGGTTAATGAATGTTTCGTTGGTAGAAAAAATTAAATCCTCACCTAAATGATTTTTAGGTATAATTTCACAAACTTGATCGTTATCTCCAATCAACTTATTCCATAAAGAATTGGTTTTTTGGAAACCAATTCTTTTTTCACACAAATGGCTAAACCTAACAAGGTCTATTGGAATTGAAGTATAATAGTTTTTATTATTTATTCTAACTGCCCCATCTAATAATATAGCTGTATCATTTTTCTCATAAATAATATAATTTACTTGAAAAGTGATTTTAGGATTTGTCTTTGTTGTCATTTTTAAATTTTTAATACACAACAAATATGAGGGCTGTCTACGTAATCATTTTACGTAGTAAAAAAACTAATACTTTACGCTAAAAGATTCGTTTATTTTTAATTTTTTAGAGATTCCTAATGCTTTCACCTTTAGAGTTCCGTCAATTAGAAGTGTGACCTCACTCCCAGTAATATAGCTAAAAAAGCCAGATACTACAGGAATAAAACTTTTAATCTCTGTAGAAACGGATAAGTTAATTTTAGATATACCACTTTTTTTAAGCACGTAGGAATCTGTAATTTCCATAACTCCTATATCTTCTTTGCCAAGTAATCCTTTAACATTAGCAGACTTTAAGACTATATTATAAGGGTTTGGATTAAAGAAACTTAATTCAACACAAATTGGGTTACAACCATCTTGCTCAGAAAACGAATAATCTTCCATCCCTTTAAATTCAAGAGGCTTATATAAAGAGCAAGAACAAATCAAAAAACTTAATATAAAGACGAAAAATAATCTCATTTCTTATAACATCAAATTTGCATAGTTTTTGTAAAAATGTGGTATTGTTTCAATTCCCTTGTAAAAATTAAATAACCCAAAGTGTTCATTTGGAGAATGGATTACATCGGAGTCTAAACCGAAACCTAGAAGTATGGTTTTCAATCCTAAAACTTCTTCAAACATTGGAACTATTGGTATACTCCCTCCACTTCTAACTGGGATTGGTGTTTTTCCAAAAGTTGTTTCCATTGCATTTTTAGCAGCTAGATATGCAGGAAAGTCTGTAGGAATAACAACGCCTTCTCCTCCATGATGAGGAATTACCTTAACTTTTACATATTCAGGGGCAATTTTTTTAAAATGGCTTTCAAATAGTTCTGTGATCTTTTTAGAGCTTTGATTAGGGACCAATCTCATGGAAATTTTCGCATGTGCCTTGGATGGCAATACAGTTTTGGCTCCTTGACCAATGTAACCTCCCCAAATACCATTTACATCAAGAGTTGGCCTTATAGAATTTCTTTCATTGGTAGTAAATCCATCTTCTCCATGAACATTATCAATTGATAGGTCTAACATATATTCAGACAAATTAAATGGGGCTTTGGCCATTTCTTTTCTATCCAAATTACTCACCTCAACAACATCTTTATAAAAGCCAGGAATATTTATTGTTCCATTTTCATTATGTAACGAAGCTATCATTTTAGACAATACATTAATTGGGTTTGCTACAGCACCTCCGTAAAGTCCTGAATGGAGATCTCTATTTGGCCCTGTCACTTCTACCTCTACATAACTTAATCCTCTTAGTCCAACACAAATGGACGGTGTCGTATTATTTATAATCCCAGTATCTGAAACCAAAACTACATCTGCCCTTAAAAGTTCAACATTAGAACGCACAAACTTTTCTAAGTTAGAAGACCCTACTTCCTCTTCTCCCTCAAACATAAACTTAACATTGCAATGAAGTTCACCGGATTTATACATTGCTTCAAATGCCTTTAAATGCATAAACATCTGTCCTTTGTCATCGCATGCTCCTCTTGCAAAAATAGCACCTTCTGGATGTATTTTGGTTTTTTTAACCACTGGATCGAACGGATCTGAGTCCCATAATTCATAAGGATCTGCAGGTTGAACATCGTAATGACCATATACCAAAACGGTAGGAAGACTGGGGTCAATAATCTTCTCTGCATAAACAATTGGATGCCCATCTGTAGGAAATATTTGGACATTATCAGCTCCAATTTTAATAAGATTATTCTCCAAAAAATTAGCTGCTTTTAGAACATCATCTTTAAATTTAATGTCCGCACTTACTGATGGGATTTTAATGAATTCAAATAACTCATTTAAAAATCTATTTTTATTTTTATTAATATATTCTTGGGTCATAATAAGTAAATTTTAGGAGCTTTAATTTAATTATTCAAGTTAAAGATTTATTTACTAAACCAGAGGATGTCTAGGAATATTTTATAGATTATTAACTTTAATGAAATTTAATACTTTGCAAGTGGAGAAAAAAAGTTTAATTCTATTCTTTTTATTTTGGTTTTGCCATAACTTTTATAGTCAAATTCAAGTGGATAATTCAGCTCCATTCAATACGGCAGTTTCGCTAGTAGACAATATTTTACTGGGTGGCGGAGTAAGTTCTGCAAACCATTCTTTTATGGGAGACGCAATTCAAATTGGGTTTTTCAATGCTTTGAATACTAATCTAAATATGGATAGTGGGATTGTAATGTCAACTGGAGATATAAATGCTTTAGACCCTAATTTTAGTGGATTTATAAATATGCCAGTAAATAATGTGAGTGACCCTGACTTACTAAATGTCGCTAATAGTGTCCCTGGACTTATTGGTCAATCTTTTTCAGTGTCAGGTATTTTTGATGTTGCACTACTGGAGTTTGATTTTATTCCTAACTCAGATTCTCTAACATTTAATTATATTTTTGGCTCTAATGAATATCTTACCTGGGTGAATAGTCAGTACAACGATGTTTTTGGGTTTTTTATTTCAGGACCAGGAATTACAGGCCCCTATTCAGCTCCAGTTGGTTTTCCCAATGGTTCTATAAATATTGCAACTGTACCAAATTCATCCCCTCCACTGCCTATAACCATAAGCTCAATTAATAATGTAATTAATAGTAATTATTACATTAACAACACCAATGTTTTTCAAACATTGTCTTGTAATGGATTTACCCAAAAGTTTCAAGCTAACGTAGTGGTGCAATGTGGAGAAACCTACCATATTAGACTGGCAATTGCAGATGGCTCTGACACAAGTCTAGATTCCTGGGTATTTTTAGAAGCTGGAAGCTTCTCCTCCAATGGAAGCATTGAGCTATCAAGTGGAATTGCCAATAGTGATACCATTTTATATGAAGGATGTAATTCAGCATTTTTTAATTTTGAAAGACCAGATACTATTGGAGATTTTACAGTTCATTTTGACTTTTTAGGGACTGCGACCATGGGTATAGATTATGATTATATGCCAGATAGCCTAACAATTCCAAGCGGTCAACTAAGAGATACTTTATTTATTAACCCTATTCTTGACAGTATGTTGGAAGCTACTGAAACTGTAATTCTAACCGTTTTTTATGAAAAATGTTCTGGTCAATTAGATACTTCTAGAGCTACATTATACATCAGTGATTATACACCTCTTAACGTATCAATTCCAGATAGTTTAAATTTTTGCAATCAATTAGGCGAAGTAATTACCATTAATAGTAATTTATCAGGTGGTCTTGATCCAGTAACTATTAACTGGTCAGACGGAAGTGGGTTGGAATCGGTAGAAGTTTCTCTAGACTCCACAGATTTTATATTTATTAATGTTACTGATGGGTGTAATAAAGAAATTTTCGATAGTTGTAAAGTTTGGGTGCAGTGTCCAATAGAAAACATAAATATTTTTACGCCTAATAACGATGGAATAAATGACTTATTTGTACCTATCAATTTAAATCAATATCCGAATCCGCATCTACTAATTTTTAATAGGTGGGGGGAATTGGTATATGAAAACTCAAACTATCAAAATGATTGGAGTGGGACCCATTACAAATCTGGAGAAGAACTAAAGGAAGGTATCTACTATTATCTTATTGATCCTAAATCTACGAAATACGATTACGAAAAAATTAGCTTGGAGAAAAACGGAATTAGCGGAAAAGTACAATTAATTAGATAATACTCTCACCAGACATTTCTTTAGGTTTATCAATCTCCATTAATTTTAAAATAGATGGTGCTATGTCTGCAAGTTTTCCGTTCTGAACAACTTTTACATTTTGATCCAAAACAATTACGGGAACCATGTTTACAGTATGGGCAGTATGTGGTGAACCATCTTTATTTTTTAATTTGTCCGCATTACCATGATCTGCAATTATAATGACTGAATAATCTAGCTCAATTAAACAATTGACAACCTTTTTAAGACAGTTATCTACTGTTTCACATGCTTTTATAATTGCGTTTTGAACTCCCGTATGACCAACCATATCTGGGTTTGCAAAATTCAAACATAAAAAATCAGGTCTTTTTTCCTTCAAAAAATCTACTGTACTAGATGCAACTTTTTCGGCACTCATCTCTGGTTGAAGATCATAAGTGGCTACTTTTGGAGAACTTACAACAATTCTAGATTCCCCGTCAAAGACTTGTTCTCTACCTCCGCTAAAAAAATATGTGACATGCGGATATTTTTCAGTTTCTGCAATTCTTAATTGTTTTTTATTATTATTACTTAAAACTTCTCCTAGAGTCATGGGTAGATTGTCCTTGTCGTAAATTACTTCTATATTTTTAAATGTTTTATCATAATTTGTCATGGTATAGAAATGAAGAGGTTTAATTTTCATTCCATGTTCTGAAAAGTTACTTTGAGTTAGTGCCGTAGTAATTTGTCTGCACCTATCGGTTCTAAAATTAAAACATACTACCAAATCATTATCTAGAATAGTTCCATTGTTATCTTTAATTTTTACAGGTTCTAAAAATTCATCCGTAATCTCCTTAGAGTAGCTTTCTTTAAATGCCGTAGAATAGTCTTCTTTTATTTCTCCAGTTCCGTCTATTAAGAGGTCATATGCTTTTTTTATTCGCTCCCACCTTTGATCTCTATCCATAGCATAATATCTTCCAATAATGGAAGACAATACAATATTTGAATTATGAATATGATGATGTAGTTTTTCAAAGGATTCAATTCCAGTAGTTGGTCCACAATCTCTTCCATCGGAAAAGCCATGAATATAAACTCTACCTGAAAAATTTTCCTTTAAAAAGGAGCAGAGGGACAATAAATGATCGAGTGAAGAATGAACCCCTCCCTCTGAGACAAGTCCCATCAAATGAATAGCTGATTTGTTATTTGTTGCAGTTTGAATTGCTTTTAATAATTGTGGGTTTTTGAAAAAACTACCGTCTTCAATTGCATTATTTATTCTCAAAAGGTCTTGGTATACTATTCTTCCAGCACCTATATTTAAATGCCCAACTTCCGAGTTCCCCATTTGACCATCTGGAAGACCAACCTCTTTACCAAATGTTGTTAAATGGGCATTGGGATATTGATTAATCAGGTTGTCAAAAAAAGGAGTTTTTGCCAAAAAAACACCATCTGAATCGTCTTTAGCGCCAATACCCCAACCATCAAGAATTATTAATCCTACTTTTTTTTTCATATTATTTTTTAAAGTGTAATTCAAAGATGCTGCCACGAGGTTTATTATTTTTACAAACGATTTTTCCCCCATGCATTTTTACAATTTGATTCACTAAAAACAAACCTAATCCGGTTCCTTTAGATGATCTGGTTTCTTCATCTTCTATTCTATAAAATCTATCAAATATTTTTAACTTCTCTTCATCCGGAATTCCAACTCCTTGATCGGAAATACAAATAATAATTTTACTAGGATTACTTTCTGAATAAATATTAATTTCTGAGCCATCTGGTGAATACTTATGGGCGTTGTCTAAAAGGTTTTGAAATAAAGAAATCAAATAA
>Ga0228617_1000564_pt1 | contig 17861 bp, 21 predicted proteins | sample 18DmetaG_FD_190061 | JGI IMG/M metagenome (GOLD analysis project Ga0228617, IMG submission 190061) | Seawater microbial communities from Monterey Bay, California, United States - 18D | ecosystem: Environmental > Aquatic > Marine > Coastal | place: USA: California | collected 2016-10-20
CTTCACAAATAGCTTCCCTAAACTGAACTGTTTTCATGTTTTGATTTTCTCTTAGTTATTAACTGTGTGCAAAAATAAGTAAAATATGAGTAAAAGAATCTAATTTTTTTTGTAAAAATCGATAACGTTTTCTTTAATCTTTTCTGAGAATTGAAACAAAAACCCTATGTTTTTTTAAACACAAGATTGATGTGTATTGATTTCCTAATATTTGGTAGTCTTCATCGGATAGATTGTAAACATTTGAGTAAAACACATAATTACTGTTATTTGAAAACTTCATAAATGATTTTTGATTTTTATTGATATCAATTTCATCTATTTTATTATAGTTAGGAAAAAAACTAGCAATTTCAGACACATCAATATTCATTACCTTCAATGAGTCTATAGCTTTTTTTCTTAAAGAATGGTATGGAATATGAGCTAAAGATGCATCCCATCCCTGAGAAATTCTTTCAGGATAAATCCATAGATTTCCGGAAATTAGACCCAGTAGCAAGGCTACATATAAAAGTTTTGAAAATTTTTCTACTTTGGTTAGAGTTAGAAAGGCTAGTAATATAAAAGTTATGTAGGATACAATAAAATAACGATGACCAAAATCGTTTGTTGAAGACAATACAATTATAGTCACAAACAATGTTGGACAGATGCCTAATAAAAGAAGTTGTTTGATACTTTTGTTGAGTATTAATTTTTTAGACATGTAAAATGTACTAAATATTAAAAAAATAAAGATAAAAACTCTCCCAAAATCTAGATATCGATGTATTAAAACTGCAATATTTTTTATAAACCTAACCATACTTGGAATATGCCACAACTCTTTCCAAGGAGATTCTGGATGAGCTTGTAACCAACCTTTTGTTGTTAATCTCCACAAAACAAAAATTATACCAGGAAGAGCCGCTATAAAATAGTAACTAAGGAACTCAATATTAAGAATTTTTTTAATACTTTTTTTATTTAAAATATAGTTGTTCAGGATTTCAAATAAAAATAAACCAGCAAAAAGCATCATGCTTCTAAATGTGATGATGCTCAAAAAAAGTAGTCCAATAAATTGCCATTTTTTTTCTTGATAAAGAATACCGTTCACGGCAAGAAAAAAGAAAAAAATAATTATTGTTTCTGGATTTACTAAAACAAAAGAAGCCGATAGTGTTGGATCGGATAGAATTAGTAAAAGACCCAATGGTATCAATATTATATTTTCTATATAATAAGATATAAAGCGCTGAAATTGATATATTGAACCAATAATAAAAGGAAGCATTGCTAAATGACTAATCCATAAACTACGCCCAAAAATTTTCCAAAAAAAAGCAAGATAGGCACCCAGAAAAGGTGGATGTCCGGGGTCAAAACGATCAGGAATTGTAAAGTCAAATAAATCATTATTGTATATTTCATTTCCCATTTTTGAAGCGAACAAAACATTATCCCAAAACATACCAAAATCATATGATAAAGAAAAAAATAATAATCCTAAAGCAATGCTTATAAGTAATTTATTAAATGTATTATTTTGGTATGTAAAAACCATAATTTTTAACTCAATCTATTCTAGTTTGTTGAGGGTACAATCTAAGAATTTAAATTTATTGCTTAATGCTTGGATTATGTAGAATTATTTTTTCAAAAAAATACTATGCACGCATAGTATTTTAATTATTTGTAGTATCTTCGTATTATCAAAATCAAAATAAAATTTAAATGAAAATATTAGTATGTATTAGCCATGTTCCTGATACCACTTCAAAAATTAATTTTACCGATAACGACACTAATTTTGACACCAATGGTGTGCAATTTGTAATCAATCCGTATGATGAATTTGTATTGACAAGAGCCATGTGGTTTAAAGAGAAACAAGGAGCTGCGGTAACAGTAGTAAATGTTGGTTCTGCTTTAACAGAATCTACATTAAGAAAGGCATTAGCCATAGGAGCAGACAATGCCATTAGAATTAATGCTGAACCAAAAGATGGAATGTCTGTGGCAAAAGAAATTGCTGCTGTAGCAAAAGAGGGAGAGTATGATTTAATTTTAGCAGGTAAAGAATCTAGTGATTATAACGGACAGATGGTTCCGGGTATGATAGCTGCTCTATTGGGATATAACTTTGTAAACGGATGTGTTCAAATGGATGTAGATGGAACTCGTGTATCAGCCACTAGAGAAATCGACGGTGGAAGTGAATCATTGCAAACAAGTTTACCGCTAGTTGTTGGAGGTCAAAAAGGAATAGTTGAAGAGTCCGATTTACGTATTCCAAATATGAGAGGAATTATGATGGCTCGAAAAAAACCATTAGCTGTTTTAGAGTCTACACATCCTAACAATGCCACAAATTCAGTGTCCTTTGAAAAACCAGCACCTAAAGGAGCTGTTAAACTTGTAGCTGCTGAAAATATTGATGAATTAATCAATTTATTACACAACGAAGCAAAAGTAATTTAATCATAAGAAAAAAAGAAATATGTCAGTTTTAGTATACGCAAGTTCTTCAGACGGAAAATTCAAGAAATCATCATTTGAGGTTGTTTCTTATGGAAAAAAAGTTGCCGAAGAATTAGGAACCAAACTCATAGCATTAACCATTAATGCAAATGACGTCACAGAATTACAAAATTATGGAGCAGATACAATTGTATCTGTAAACAATACAGCATTAAATGAGTTTAATGCAAAAGAATATGCTTCTGTTATTCAACAAGTTGCTGAGTCTAAAGAATCAAAAGTTGTTGTTATAGACTCTAGTATTGATGGATTATATGTTGGGCCATTAGTTTCAGTAGCATTAAATGCAGGGTATGCATCTAACGTAGTAGATGCTCCAAGTTCAATAAGTCCTTTTGTAGTAAAAAGGAAAGCTTTTTCAAATAAAGGATTTAATAATACAGAAATTACAACAGAAAATAAAGTAATTGGTCTAGCTAAGAATTCATATGGAATTCATGAAAACCTGGTTGCCGCATCAGTTGAAAATTTTGAAGCTTCTGTTTCTGAGCCAGGAGTAAAATCTACAAGTATAGATAAAGCAATAGGAAAAGTAACCATAGCAGATGCAGATGTAGTAGTTTCTGCTGGTAGAGGTTTGAAAGGACCAGAAAATTGGGGAATGGTTGAGGAGTTAGCTGATGTTTTGGGAGCTGCAACAGCATGTTCTAAACCTGTCTCTGATTTAGGATGGAGGCCACACGGAGAACATGTTGGACAGACTGGAAAGCCAGTTGCTACTAACTTATATATTGCTATAGGTATATCAGGAGCAATTCAGCATTTAGCAGGAATTAATGCCTCAAAAGTAAAAGTTGTTATCAATACAGACCCTGAAGCTCCATTTTTTAAAGCTGCTGATTACGGAGTAGTTGGAGATGCTTTTGATGTGGTTCCACAATTAATTTCTAAACTCAAAGATTTTAAAGCACAAAACTCATAATTTTTAGTAAATTGTGCCCAAGTAGGGGCTGTCTAATTTTTTGGTAGTTTCCAAAAATTAGACAGCTTTTTTATTTATATAAATTCATGAGTTTAATAAAATTAACGATTAAGGGTATATCTTACAGTCAGACGCAAAGCGGAGCTTATGCTTTAGTGTTGAGTGAAATGGAAGGTAAACGAACCCTCCCAATTATAATAGGAGCTTTTGAAGCTCAATCCATAGCCATAGCATTAGAAAAGGAAATTAGACCTCCAAGACCTCTTACACATGACTTGTTTAAAACTTTTTCCGAAAGATTTCATATAACAGTAAAACAAATCATAATTCACAAATTAGTTGACGGAATTTTCTTCTCTAGTTTAGTTTGCGAAAGAGATGGTGTGGAAGAAATTATAGACACTAGAACCTCAGATGCCATTGCCATTGCTATTCGTTTTTTAGCGCCAATTTATACTTACGAAAATATACTTGATAAAGCAGGTATTTATTTGAAAGTGGAAGAAGAGATATCGATAAAGGAAATCCTAGAACCTGAAGCTATTCATGTAAATTTAGAAGAAACAGATTCCTCTGAACATTTATCTGATTTTTCAGTTTTCACCATAAAAGAACTCCAACAACAGTTAAATGCCGCTGTTTCAAATGAAGATTATGAGACAGCTGCAAAAGTTAGAGATGAAATTAGTAAACGATCATAAATTATGAAACAATATATTTCTTGTATTCTATTTTTCTTATCAGTAATAACAGTTGCTCAAACAATAGAAAAAGATTGGAAATTTGAATCAATAAAAAATAATGATGGGATTTCCATTCTAGAGATTAATCCTAACGACTCTTTTAAATTAGAGGATGGAAAATTCTTTTATTCATTAGTTTCAAAAGATAGTTTAAAAGCAAAAGGAACCTTCAAATTTCAGAGTAATCTTTTAACTTTTAATTATTCTTTACCAAATGATACTATTCGAAATTACAATATTATTGATCTTACAGATTCTACTTTAATCTTATCTGAAAATGAGACTATATATTCTTTCAGTGCAATTAAAAAAACTAAAGAAATAGATGTAATTGAAGCTGAAAATAAAATACGACCAAGCAATGGATTTTCAATGCATAGTTTATGGAGAGGTGTGCTTGGGATGTTTGTTTTATTAATTATCTCATTTTTATTTAGTGCTAACAGAAGAGCTGTAGATTGGAAAAAGGTAGGAATTGGTTTATCTATTCAATTAATTATAGCTATTGGCGTTTTAAAAGTAAATTTTATTCAATCTATATTTAATTTTATTGGAAGTATTTTTATAGAAATATTAGAATATACCAAAGCAGGTAGTGAATTCTTATTTGCAGGAATGATCAGTGATATGGATAAATTCGGTTATATTTTTGCTTTTCAAGTACTGCCCACTATAATCTTTTTTTCTGCTTTAACATCTTTATTGTTTTATTTAGGAGTCATTCAATGGCTAGTTAAAATTTTAGCAAAAGTGTTATCAAAATTTTTAGGAATTTCAGGAATGGAAAGCTTATCTGTAGCTGGTAATATTTTTTTAGGTCAAACTGAAGCCCCTTTGTTGATCAAAGCCTATTTAGAAAAAATGAATAAGTCTGAAATGTTGTTGGTGATGGTCGGAGGAATGGCTACTGTTGCTGGTGCTGTTTTAGCAGCTTATATTGGATTTCTAGGAGGTGGTGATAAAGCTTTAGAACTAGTTTTTGCTAAGCATTTATTAGCGGCTTCTGTAATGGCAGCACCTGGTGCCATAGTAATTTCTAAAATTTTATATCCACAAACTCAAAAGGTAAATACAGATGTCACAGTTTCTCAAGACAAAATTGGGTCAAATATTTTAGATGCGATTGCAAACGGTACTACAGAGGGTCTAAAATTAGCAGTTAATGTGGGGGCAATGTTATTGGTTTTTGTTGCAGTAATAGCTATGCTTAATGGAGTTCTAGGATTTTTTGGAGGTTTCGATGGTGTAGAATATCTTGGATGGGAAATTACTTCCTTGAATGAAATTATTGCAAATAACACTTTATACGAAGGCCTCTCAATTGAATTTATTCTGGGTTATGCCTTTGCACCTTTAATGTGGTTAGTTGGTGTTGCTAGTGAAGACATGACACTTATGGGGCAACTTTTGGGAATTAAATTAGCGGCTAGTGAATTCATTGGATACATTCAATTAGCAGAACTTAAAAATGTTGCTAATACCATACATCTTACTCATAACAAATCGGTTATTATGGCCACTTATATGCTATGTGGTTTTGCAAACTTTGCATCAATTGGAATTCAAATAGGAGGTATAGGCTCCCTAGCTCCAGGGCAAAGAAAAGTGTTATCTGAGTTTGGTATAAAAGCCTTAATAGGTGGAACTATTGCTTCTTTAATGTCTGCTACTATTGCTGGAATGATTATAGGATAACCTATAAACAAATCGTTGATAACTTTATCACATTAAATGATCCTTTAATTCAAAAAAATTGAAGCTTTATTTATTTTTGATGTAGCAAGAGATATAATAATTATGAAGCAATACCATGACTTAGTAAAACACGTTTTAGAAAACGGAAATGAGAAATCAGATAGGACAGGCACAGGTACAAAAAGTGTCTTTGGATACCAGATGCGATTTGATTTAAGTGAAGGCTTTCCAATGGTTACTACAAAAAAACTACACTTAAAATCTATAGTATATGAATTATTGTGGTTTATAAGAGGTGATACAAATGTCAAATATCTTCAAGATAATGGTGTAAGAATCTGGAACGAGTGGGCAGATGAAAATGGAGATTTAGGTCCAGTTTATGGTCATCAATGGCGTAATTGGAACAGTGATGATATAGATCAGTTAAAAGAAGTTATCAAAACTTTAAAAAATAATCCAGATAGCAGAAGGATGTTAATCTCTGCTTGGAACCCGAGTGTATTGCCAGATAATTCAGCTTCTTTTTCAGAAAATGTAGCCAATGGAAAAGCAGCCCTGCCTCCATGCCATGCATTTTTTCAATTTTATGTATCTAACGGAAAACTATCTTGTCAGCTTTACCAAAGAAGTGCAGATATCTTTTTAGGGGTTCCTTTTAATATAGCATCTTATGCATTATTTACAATGATGATGGCTCAAGTTTGCGGTTATGAAGCAGGAGAGTTTATTCATACATTTGGAGATGCTCATATTTACAGTAACCATTATGAGCAATTAGAATTACAGTTAAGTAGAGACTTGAGACCTTTGCCAACAATGAAATTGAATCCTGAAATCAAAAGTATTTTTGATTTTAATTTTGATGATTTTGAGCTTTTAAACTATAATCCGCATCCACACATTAAAGGTGCAGTAGCTATATAAATTTTTATGATAACAATAATTGCTGCCATTGGATTAAATAATGAGCTAGGTAAAGACAATGATTTAATTTGGCATTTACCTGCAGATTTAAGGCGTTTTAAAAAGGTAACATCTGGGCATACAATTATTATGGGTAGAAATACTTTTGAGTCAATTGGGAAACCCTTACCAAATAGAAGATCTATAATTATTACTAGAAACATCTCATATAAAAAGGAAGGATGTGATGTTGTTCATAGCTTAGAGGACGCTATAGAACTAATAAAAGATCAAAAAAATGCTTTCATCATAGGAGGAGCACAAATTTATAAAGAAGCAATTGAAAAAAAATTAGTAGATCAATTAGACATTACCAAAGTGCATCAAAATTTTGATGCAGATGTTTTTTTTCCAACAATAAATTTGGCTTTGTGGAAGGAAATTTCTAAGGAAACTTTTTTACCAGATGATAAAAACCAATATGGGTATAGTTTTCTTAGTTACAAGAGAATTACTTAAAGTTTGGCGATAGCCCTGAGCCACCATCTAATCTTATTTTATACTTCTGTTGTGCAAACTGAAAATAATTAAATAATTTATAATTCACCTCAAGTCCATAACGTATTTGAGGACTGTAATCTATACTATTTTCATAGATTGAAGAGTTGAATTTTGAGGGATTTAATGCTCTTAAATTCCAGTTGGTTACATAAATGTTATTTTTGTTTTCTAAATAATTTAAAGAATAATAATTCTCAGGTTTTGCTACGGTATTTAAATAAAGAGTAAAGCCAACATCCAAGATGATTATCTCATATTCTAAACTATCATTGGAAATAATAACTGGTTCTTCTTTTTGTTTCCTGCTATTTTTCAAAGGTGAAGAACTACAGGAAATTATAAGTATACCTAAAATAATCAATCTAAGAAATTGGAATAGACACTTCATAATCTTTTTTTTTGTCTGTTAAATTTCCGAAAAATACTTGATGTAAGAATCTTTTTTTTAAAAATTTTAATTTTTTAGTGGGATAAAGTATCTTTAGTGAAAATTACCATAACCGTATGAGAACAGTCGTATCAATTATACTTTTTTTAAGTATCCAAGTAAGTGTTTCACAAATTCTTTCAGAGAAAGAACGAGCGATACTCAAAGATGAGTTATTAGAGGATAGATTTCAGAATCTTCTTCCTCAATTAATGGACGATGCAAATTTAGATATGTGGCTTCTTATTTCAAGAGAGTATAATGAAGATCCGGTTTTAAAAACAATGCTACCAGCCAGATGGTTAAATGCTCGACGAAGAACGATAATTCTTTTTTACAGAAATAAAAAACAAAATACCATAGAAAGAATTGCTGTAGCTCGTTATGATATTGGGAAAAGTATAAAATCTGCTTGGAATAAAGAGCTAGAACCTAACCAATGGAAAGCGTTATCTGATATTATAGCTAAGAGGAATCCAGCTAAAATTGGGATTAATTATTCAAAGCATTTTGCCCTAGCAGACGGACTGGTCAAAACAGATTATGAAGAGTTAGTTGAAAATTTACCAAATACTTTAGTGTCAAAATTAGTTTCGGCAGAAAAATTAGCCATTGCCTGGTTAGAGACAAGAACAGAAAAAGAGATGAAACTATTTAAAAAATTGGTAAAAATCACTCATAATATTATCGATCATGCTTTTTCAGAAAAAGTTATTATACCAGGAAAAACTACTACAGAAGATGTGGTTTGGTTTATGCGTCAAACAGTCACAGATATGGGGTTAGAAACCTGGTTTCATCCTACTATAGATCTACAAAGAACAAACCAAAAATTGAAATCACATATTTATTCATTTAGTAAAGGAGAAAAAGACAAGATCATACAAAAAGGAGATTTATTACATTGTGATTTTGGTATTACATATATTGGGTTAAATACTGATTGTCAGCAACATGCATATGTTTTAAAAGATGAAGAAACAGCTGTTCCTGAGTACTTGTCTTCAGCATATAAAAAAGGAAATCGATTACAAGATATTTTAACAACTACCATGCAAGAAGGTAAAACGGGAAATGAAATTCTTTTAAGCTCATTATCAACTGCAAAAAGTGAAGGATTAATACCTTCCATTTATACACATCCACTCGGTAAATATGGTCATAGTGCAGGAACAACGATTGGAATGTGGGATTCTCAAGGAGGAGTTCCCTTTAAAGGCGATTATTCTTTACATAAAAATACTGTTTATGCTATTGAATTAAATGTAACAGTGAGAATTCCCGAATGGCAAAAAGATATTCGAATTATGTTGGAGGAAGCAGGTTTTTATGGAGACAATTTCTTTGAATATGTCAATGAAAGACAAACTGAAATTAAACCCATTAAAGTCAATTAATGTTAGGAATTTCAAAAGTTGATCGATTAAAAATCCTTGCTGTTTTTAATCGGAGAATTGGATTACTATTCTTATTTGTACTTGCTTTATATTTTGATGGAATGGGTTTCGCATCTATCTATCCGAACGCACAAACAATTACAAACAGTTTTATGTTAATCGCTTTTCTCTTATTATACATGAGATCTGTAAAGCGAACTAGACAATTAATGATTTATGCAGTAATAATTGGATTTGCAGGAGAGTACTTGTTTTCTATTATACTAGGCATGTATACCTATAGACTTTCTAATCTTCCATTTTACATTCCATTTGGACACGCAGCAGTATATGCAAGAACTTATACTTTTTCTAAAGCATCCATTGTTAAGAAACACCAAAAACAAATTGTAAAATTACTGACCATAATCATTTCATTATTTGCCTTGTTTTACCTTTTTGCTTTCAATGATATTTTTGGTTTTTTGATGACAATTTTTGTATTTATGATATTGATTAATAGACCTAAAGATCAATTGTTTTTTTTAACAATGTATATTGTTGTTGCTGTTTTAGAAATTGGAGGTACCGCCTATGAAGTTTGGTCATGGCCTGATTCAGCCTTTGGGGTTTTACCACTATTAAAAAGCCATAATCCGCCAAGTGGTATTAGTCTTTTTTATTTCCTATTAGATGTGGGCTGTTTTGTAGCCTACACTCAAATTAACAGAAAGACATGGAAAAGAGTTAAGAACATCAGAGGGCTTGTGAAATCATTATAATAAATATGCAGTCACAAGTCTGAGAGCTACAAAAATGATGATGGCTATTGTACCGTATATCGCTACTTTTATAGCTGCATCTTTGTAATATACTTGATGATTTTTTGAATCTTTTTTGTAGGAAATTACCATAAAAATGACAAAAGCTATAATAAATATAATAGCAAAAATGATTCGACCTGTAGTAAACATAAATTATGTATTTTTAACAAAATTACGAATTAAATGAAAACCGCAATTGTTTTTGGAGCAACTTCTGGCATTGGAAAAGAAATTTCTGAACTATTACTTAAAGATGGTTATAAAGTAGCCATTACTGGAAGAAGATTAAAGAAGTTAGAGGCGCTAAAAAAACAATATTCTAACCAAGTATATGTTGCTCAAAATGACATTCAAAAAGTAGATGAAGTAGAAAATGTGTTCAACGAAATTATTAAAGAGTTTACAACTATAGATCTTATCATTCAATCTTCAGGAGTAGGACATATTAATCCAACCTTGGCATGGGATAAAGAGGAAGAAACTATCTTTACAAATGTAGTGGGAGTTACCAAGTTGTATGATTTGTCTTTTAATTTATTTCGGAAACAGGGTTTTGGACATTTAGTGGGTATTACCTCCATAGCCTCCATAAGAGGAAATAGAGGAGCGCCAGCATATTTTTCATCAAAAGCTTATCAAAAAGCATATTTAGAAAGTTTATACATGAAAACCAAAACCATCAAATCAAATAAAGTCTTTATTACTGATATTCGTCCTGGGTTTGTAGACACAGCAATGGCATTAGGAGAAGGTATTTTTTGGATGGTTTCTCTTGAAAAAGCAGCAAAACAAATTTATACAGCGATAAAGAAAAAGAAAAGAGTTGCTTACATCTCTAAACGTTGGAGATTGATCGCTTTTATTTTAAAAATAGCTCCAGCCAGTCTTCTTAAAAAAATGATTTAAAATAATACCTAAATAAAACATGAAAAAATATACAGATGCCGTTCACGAATTTCATTCAGCATTTAAGCTAGGAATTAAAAATGAACCAACAGCAGACCTTGGAGCAGCTAAAAATTTACTTCGTTTTAACTTGATGAAAGAAGAAAATGAGGAATATTTAGAAGCTGCAAATGCAAATGATTTAGTAGAGGTTGCAGACGCCTTAGGAGATATGTTATATATTTTGGCAGGAACCATTATAGAACACGGAATGCAATACAAGATTGCGGAGGTTTTTGATGAAATACAGCGCAGTAATATGAGTAAGTTAGGTGAAGATGGGCATCCAATTTTTCGTGAAGATGGAAAAGTTTTAAAAGGCCCTAATTACTTTAAACCAAATATTGGTGAAATTTTAGAAAAATAAGTATTGGTCTAGCTAATTAAGAGAAGATATTTATAAGACTATTATTTACAGTTTAAAACGCTGCCCTTCTGTTGCAAATCTAAAACCAAGCAATTCTAACTCATCTCGTTCTCTAGAATTAGATTGTAATGCAGGGTTGGTATGATTAAAATGAATAAAAATTACTTTATTTTTTGTTGTTAAAGATTCATTTTTAAATAAGTCAACTGTTTCTTCAATGAATGGATGAGGTACTTCACTCATGGGCCTATTAATTTCTCCTTCTTTAAAAAAGGTAGCATCTAAAAATGCATAATCAACTTTTTTGACTTCCTCCACAATATTTTTTTCCCACAAACTCCATTTATTTATGTCTGGAATAAACAGAGCTGATTTGTTTTTTCCTTCAATTTTATACCCCACAGTTTCAGAAAATTCATCTCTATGAGGAACAAGAAAAGGAGTAACTTTTAATGTGTTATTAAGAGCTATAATACTGTCTTTTTTTAAGTCCTTAAATACAATATTTTGTGAGGTTATTAACTGACTCCAAGGGCCGTTATTGATTAGGAAATTTTTCATTTTTGGCATCGCAAAAACACGGATATCTTTTTTTCCGAGTGCTTCTTTTCCGAAATATAATAATCCAGCATAATGTCCCATATGAGCATGGGTTATAAATACACCGTCTATAATTGTACTTGTTTTTAAATGATTTTTTTCTAGATCTGCTAATTGAGTAGAAATATCTGGAGTTGCTTCAAATAAGAATTTTTGATTTGCGTCCTTGTCAACTAGCCCCAAAGAAACTACATGCTGTTTCGGGAGAATGCCTTTGTAATAGTCATCACAACATTTTTTTTGGCAACCAATATGAGGAAAACCACCATCTTGGGCAGTACCTAAAACTGTAATGTATTGAGTTGATTTGTTTGTTTTATCTAGGGTTGTATCCTTGTTTGTACATCCAATTACAAACATAACGAATAGAGCAAAAGAACATAACTTTTTCAAAACTTAAACTTTAACTCTCCAACCATAAGGGTCTTTGGATTTATTGGTTTGAATGGCTGTAATTTTCTTTTTAAATAAAGAAGAATAAGTGTTATTTAATTCTGGTAATTCATAATCTACTCCTTGATAACCAAAACCTGCTATTGGAGAAACTACAGCTGCTGTTCCAGCTCCAAACATTTCATTCAGTTCACCATCTTTAGCAGCTTGAATAACTTCACTGACAGAGATTTTTCGAACTTCGATGGGAATATTATGATCTTTAGCAATTTGTAAAATACTTTTACGTGTAATACCGTCTAGTATCCTGTCACTTGTTGGACTGGTAATTAAAACCTCTCCAATACGAATAAAAATATTCATAGCTCCAGCTTCTTCAATAAATTGATGTGAGTTGTCATCAGTCCAAATTACCTGATTATATCCTTTTTCAATGGCTAGTTGGGTAGGGTAGAATTGGGCAGCATAATTTCCGCCTGCTTTTGCAAAACCAACTCCTCCATTCGCGGCTCTAGCATATTTCTCTTCAATTAAAACAGTCACTTTGCCAGAAAAGTATGCACCTGAAGGGGCTGTAGAGATAATAAAAGTATAAGAATCTGCTGGAGATGCATGAAGCCCTTCGCCAGATGCAAACATAAAAGGACGAACATACAATGAACTTCCCTCAGTTGTAGGAATCCAATCACTATCTATTTCTAGTAATTTCTTTAAGCCATCCATAAATAATTCCTTTGGAATTTCAGGCATCATTAAGCGTTTTGCCGAGAGATTTAGACGGTTGTAGTTTTCTTCTGGTCTAAATAAAAAAACTTCCCCATCATCATCTTTATAGGCCTTCATTCCCTCAAAGATAGATTGGCCATAATGAAATATTTTTGCTGAAGGATTTAGTAGAATAGGTTCGTTGGGTTTGATGGTTGGATTTTGCCAGACACCATTAGAGTACTCACATTGAAAAATGTGATCAGAAAAAACTTTTCCAAAAGGTAAATTACTAAAGTCTACATTACCGATTTTAGAATCTTTTACGGGTTTAATTATGATATCAGTAGCCATGCTAAATTATAAGTGTATTAAAACAAATGTAAACAAAATTGTTTGTTTTTTTAAGTAAAAAAGCACTCCTAGTTTTTATTTTAACAACTATCTTTGATTTGTATAAAATTAAATTATTTTGATATGAAAAAAATAGGAATAGCTTTGTTGTTGTCTTTTGTAATTGCAGCTTGTAATTCGGCTAAAAATGATACTAATAAAGAAAATAAAATAGAAGATAATACTACTTATAGCAATTTTGGAGATTCCCTATCTACTCTAGATTATTTATCATCTAATGACGCTTTAACAAATTATAAAGCATTAAAATTAGGAGACACCATCAATTTAAAATTTAATGCCAACATTAAAGATGTTTGTGCTAAAAAAGGATGTTGGATGACACTACCAGCGGGTAATGATGATGAAACTATTATGGTTCGATTTAAAGATTATGGTTTTTTCATGCCTTTAGATGCTGCTGGAAAAGAAGTAATTGTTGCCGGTAAGGCATTTGTAAATGAAGTGTCTGTAGCAGATTTAAAACATTATGCTGAAGACGCAGGTAAATCACCTGAGGAAATCGCTGACATTACTGAACCTGCTATGGAGTTTGCCTTTGAAGCTAATGGTGTTTTGTTAAAAAAGTAATAAGTATTAGCACCTTATCCTTGAAAAGAGAAATTATAACAACTTCAGATGGATCAACTACCATTCATATTCCTGAATGGAATGAGCAATACCATTCCATCCATGGTGCTATTCAGGAAGCTAATCATGTTTATATCCAACACGGATTAAATTATAAAACTACTAATGAAATAACTGTTTTAGAAATTGGTTTTGGAACTGGTTTAAATAGTTTTATGACGTTTTTACAAGCACAAGAAAAGGAAATATTCATTGATTATATTGGAGTAGAGGCCTTCCCTATTCTAAAAGAAGAGCTGTTAAAATTAAATTATATTAGTGAGTTAGATGCAACTCAATTTGCTGAAATTTTTGAATCATTTCATTCCTGTTCTTGGGAGGAGAAACACCAAATTACTTCTAAATTTTCTCTTTTGAAGAGAAAACAATTTTTTCATGAAATTGATGATGAAAATAAGTTTGATGTTATTTATTTTGATGCTTTTGGTGCGCGAGTTCAGCCAGAATTATGGACTGAGGAAATTTTTTTAAAAATGTTTATAGCTCTAAAATCAAAAGGGGTATTGGTTACATATGCAGCTAAAGGAAGTGTTAGAAGAGCGATGCAATCTGTAGGTTTTAGTGTAGAAAGATTACCTGGTCCTCCTGGAAAACGAGAAATGTTGCGAGCCATAAAAATATAATATTTCTAAGGTTTCAATAATATATTTATTGAATCTAAATTTCTACCTTAGTGCTTAACAAAATACAACCATGAAATTTCAAAGAAAATTTGGTAGACGAAGAGCATCAAAACCTAAAAAAGGTCTCATCTTAATTATGCTTTTAATATTAGTATTATTCCTTTGGAATCAGGCTGAAAATATTATGGCAAGTTTATTCGATTAAGTTGCATATTTAGGTTAAATAATATTAATTTTTTATATTTCGAAAAAGTTCAATTTTAGCTAAAAAATGAATAAAATTGACCTTTTTTAACTAAAAAACATCAAAAAAAGCTTTTTTTTGAGTAAAATTGACCAATTCTTTATTTATCATTTTGTGCTTTTTTAGTGAAAATAGAAACATTTCAATAAATAGTTTTTGAAGTTAAATACATGCCGTAAGAATTGATTAAATTTGTGAATGCGGTTTTTATATTCTCAAACAAAATAAACGGAACATTGAATTCAGAAAAAATCATATTAGGAATTGATCCTGGGACCACCATTATGGGTTTTGGTATTATAAAGATTGTAGGTAAAAAAATGGAGTTTATCCAGATGAATGAGTTATTATTAAAAAAGTATGATGATCATTATTTAAAACTGAAACTTATTTTCGAGAGAACACTTGAATTAATTGATACTTTTAACCCAGATGAAATTGCTATTGAAGCTCCTTTTTTTGGTAAAAATGTACAATCTATGTTAAAATTGGGGCGTGCCCAGGGTGTTGCTATGGCCGCAGGCCTATCAAGAGAAATTCCTATTACTGAATATCTACCAAAAAAAATTAAAATGGCAATTACAGGTAATGGAAATGCTTCAAAAGAACAGGTAGCCCTTATGTTAAAGTCGTTATTAAATTTAAAAACATTACCAAAAAATTTAGATGCTACAGATGGATTAGCAGCTGCTGTTTGTCATTTTTATAACGCTGGTAAAATCACTCAGGGTAAAAATTATTCAGGTTGGGGTGCTTTTGTAAAGCAAAATCCAAAAAAAATTAATTAATAATTTACATTGAGCGGCATTTACATACATATTCCTTTTTGTAAGCAAGCTTGCTTTTATTGTGATTTTCACTTTTCTACATCATTAAAAAAGAAAGATGAACTTATTTCGAGTCTTATTCATGAAATTAAGTTAAGAAAAAATGAATTGAATAATGAGGTTATAGAAACTATTTACTTTGGAGGAGGGACACCAAGTATACTAAATCAATTGGAAATAGACAGAATCATAAATGCTGTATATGAAAACCATAAAGTAATTTCAAATCCAGAAATTACACTAGAGGCTAACCCCGATGATTTAACCAATAGAAAAATTATAGAATTATCAAAAAGTAGAATAAATCGCTTAAGTATTGGAATTCAATCTTTTTTTGAAGATGATTTAAAATTAATGAACAGAGCACACAACGCTCAAGAAGCTATAAGTTGTTTAACTGAAGCCACATATTATTTTAAAAATATTTCTGTTGATTTAATTTATGGAATTCCAGGTTTATCAAATAAACAATGGAAAAAAAATATTGATATAGTTCTTTCCTCTGGAATTACTCATATTTCAAGTTATGCTTTAACCGTAGAACCAAAAACTGCTCTAGAATCATTGATAAAAAAAGGAATGATTGAAGATGTTAGTGATTTTCAAGCTCAAGAACAGTTTTACATATTAATAGAGGAACTCTCAAAACATAATTTCACTCATTATGAACTCTCAAACTTTGCAAAAGGTGGAGCTTTTAGCATCAATAATTCATCCTATTGGAAAGGAAAGTCTTACCTAGGTATTGGCCCTTCCGCTCACTCTTTTAACGGTAAACAACGAAGTTGGAATGTGAAAAATAATTCAAAATATATTTCAGCTATTCAACAAAATAAATTACCGATAGAGAGAGAATTGCTGTCAATTACTGATCAATACAATGAATATGTAATGACTGGTTTACGAACTATTTGGGGAGTTTCTTTAGAAAAAGTAACTCAAGAATTTGGAAAAGAATACTACACATATTTATTGTTTCAATCAGAAAAATATAGAGCTGAAGAATTATTGTATATTGAAGACGAAAAATTAAAAACAACTCAAAAAGGAAAATTTTTATCAGATGGTATCTCTGCTGATTTATTTAAACTCGACATGCCTTGATTACAGATATAAAATACAACTCAAAAAAATATACAATTGATTTATCTAAACCCTTAGATATTTCTATTCCATTAAGAGATGGCAAAAATAATGTGAATGCATGGTATTTAGAACCACCTAAAATATTTCCAGTAGTTTCTGATGATTGGATATGTTCCGTTAAAGAAGGAGCTGATGTAAATTTCAATACGATTCATTTTAATCCTCATTCACATTGTACCCACACAGAAACAGTAGGACACATCACAAAAAAAGTTCATTCTATTCATCAAAATTTACAACAATTTTTCTTTTTAGCAGAGGTTGTAACTATTCCGCCAGAAAAAATTAATGATGATTTTGTAATTACAAAAAAACAATTACAATATGCATTGGGTAATAAGAAGAGAGATGCCATTGTAATTAGAACACTCCCCAATTTATCAGACAAAAAAACAATGCAATATTCCCACACAAATCCAACATATTTAATGGAAGAGGGAGCTGTGTTTTTGAGAGAAAAAGGAGTTAATCATTTGTTAATTGACCTACCTTCTGTAGACAAAGAGAAAGACGAGGGCAAGCTACTCTCTCACAATGCTTTTTGGAATACATCAGGTAAATTACGTTTAGACGCTACCATTACTGAATTTATATATGTGCCAAATACAATTTATGATGGCACCTATTTTTTAAACTTAATGATAGCTCCCATAGAAAATGATGCAAGCCCAAGTAAACCTGTCTTGTATAAAATTAATAATTAAAAAATGCAGAAAAAATTAAAGTACTTTATTTACTCGTTAATTATTTTATTAACCTTAGCTATTGGAAGTGGTATTTATTCTGATATCTCTGTTGAAGACCTAAAAAACGAGTATGCAAATGAACACTCTCAATTCATTGAAGTAGATGAAATGAATGTACATTACAGAGATGAAGGTGAAGGCTTTCCAATTGTTTTAATTCATGGAACAGCTGCATCTTTGCATACCTGGAATGCTTGGACAGATGAGTTAAAAAAAACCAACAGAGTTATTCGAATGGATT
>Ga0228617_1000608_pt1 | contig 17333 bp, 8 predicted proteins | sample 18DmetaG_FD_190061 | JGI IMG/M metagenome (GOLD analysis project Ga0228617, IMG submission 190061) | Seawater microbial communities from Monterey Bay, California, United States - 18D | ecosystem: Environmental > Aquatic > Marine > Coastal | place: USA: California | collected 2016-10-20
AAACCAGGCAATTCATCTTAATGATCTGCCTGAAAAAGAGTCGCCCGCGCACTATGACAGCAACGAACTTCTCAAGCGGATGCAAGCCTTTGGGTACACAACCGAGACGCTTCAGTTCATGCTCATGCCGATGCTTCGAGAAAAACGAGATCCAATTGGATCAATGGGCAACGATGCTGCTCTTGCCTGCCTTTCCGATAAACCCAGACTGCCGTACGACTACTTCAAACAACTTTTTGCCCAAGTGACAAACCCTCCCGTTGATTCGATACGGGAAGAGGTCATCATGTCGCTGGAATGCTTTATTGGCCCAGAAGGAAATCTTTTGGAAGCAACCGAGGAGCAGTGCCACCGGCTTTGTATTCCTCATCCAATCCTGACGAATGAAGAAGTTGCCGCTATTAAGGCAATCGATCATCGTGGATGGAAGTCAAAGACCATTGATATTACGTATCCACGATCTGAGGGCGATACAGGTCTTAGGCCAGCGATTGACCGAATCTGTGCCGAAGCGACTCAGGCAATTCATGACGGATATTCGCTTGTTGTCCTGTCAGATAGAGCCGTCAGCCATGAACGTGTCCCGGTTAGTTCGCTCCTCGTGACTGGGGCGGTTCACCACGCACTTGTGAAACAAGAGTTGCGGACACGAATAGGTATCGTTCTTGAGTCAGGGGAAGCGCGAGAAGTCCATAATTTTTGTCTGCTGACGGGTTATGGTGCAGACGCAGTCAATCCGTATCTGGCATTTGAAGCACTTCGTCAGGCCCGTGTTGATGGCCTGCTTGAAGAGGAATTCAGCGACGAGAAAATTGTACCTGCCTTCCGGAAAGCAGTTGCCAAGGGTATTAAAAAAGTGATGGGCAAGATGGGTATTTCTACACTTGCCTCTTACAAGGGAGCGCAAATTTTTGAGGCAGTTGGTTTAGCCCCAGAAATAATTGAGAAGTGCTTTGTTGGAACGGCAAGCCGAATTTCAGGTGTCGGTTTCGATGTCATTGCTGAAGAAGGAATTCGTCGTCACGAAATCGGTTACCCAACTCGTAGTGATAACGCGTTGTCGACATTGCCCAATGATGGCCAATTTCATTGGCGAAAAGAAGGGGAAGCCCATGCCTGGAATCCGCACACCATCGCGCAGGTGCAGATTGCTGCTCGGACAGGGTCGAGGGATGCCTACCGGCAATTTGCAGAGACGGTGAATACAGATGCCCACCGACGGTGCTTCTTAAGAGGACTTCTTCAATTTAAAACTGGTCGAACTCCAGTGTCTATCGAAGAAGTGGAGCCAGCTCGGGACATTGTGAAGCGCTTTTGTACGGGAGCAATGAGCTACGGATCAATTTCTGCAGAGGCTCACGAGACACTCGCCGTTGCGATGAACGTGTTGGAAGCAAAAAGTAATACAGGGGAGGGAGGTGAGGACCCAGAGCGATTCAAGTGGTACGACCGCACTGAAGACGAGCACAAAGAAATGCTTGGAACGCTTGAAAACCTTGACCCAGAAAAAGCCAAGGCACAGACGAATCAGTATTCGAAGAGGTCGTATATCAAGCAGGTTGCCTCAGGCCGTTTTGGTGTCACGAGCTGGTATCTCACTAATGCAGATGAATTACAGATTAAGATTGCCCAAGGGGCAAAGCCAGGCGAAGGAGGTGAACTCCCAGGCCATAAGGTGAATAAGATTATCGCTGCCACGCGTCACTCAACTCCTGGCGTGGGTCTGATCAGTCCGCCACCGCATCACGACATCTACTCAATTGAAGACCTGTCTCAACTGATTTTTGACCTGAAAAACTCGAACCCTTCAGCGGCAGTGAGTGTGAAGCTAGTGTCAGAAGTTGGCGTGGGCACAATCGCGGCTGGTGTAGCCAAGGGACATGCCGACAAAATTCTGATTTCTGGAACTGATGGTGGTACTGGTGCTTCACCACTGACGAGTATCAAGTTTGCCGGTCTTCCGTGGGAACTTGGTATTGCCGAGACGCATCAGACATTGGTCATGAATGATCTTCGTAGTCGCGTCAGGCTTGAGACCGATGGTCAGCTGAAAACCGGTAGAGATGTAGTCATCGCAGCACTTCTTGGTGCTGAAGAATATGGGTTTGCAACAGCACCACTCATCACGATGGGTTGTATCATGATGAGGAAGTGTCATCTCAACACCTGTCCGGTTGGCATTGCTACGCAGGATCCGGAGCTTCGAAAGAAGTTTTCCGGAAAGCCAGAGCATGTTGTGAATTATCTCTTTCTCGTTGCCGAAGAAGCTCGAGAAATTATGGCCAGCCTCGGTTTCCGGTCAATCAATGAGATGGTTGGTCACGTTGAAGTTCTTGAAATTGATGAAGCGGTTCGGCATTGGAAGGCAAAGGGGCTTGATCTCACCCCGATCCTTACTCCGGCAGCTGGCCCCCATCCAGATACTGTGACGCATTGCACCATTTCACAAAACCATGGTCTTGAAGAGGTCCTCGATAACGAACTGATCAAGAAGGCTCTTGCGGCTATTCACGAACAAACCCCCGTACGGTTCCCGATGGAAATCGAGAATATTGATCGAGCATTTGGAACGATGCTCAGCCATGAGGTTTCAAAGGCCAACGGTGAGAACGGGCTTCCTGATGACACCATTCACATCGACGTGAGTGGTTCGGCTGGCCAGAGTTTGGGTGCATGGTTAGCACCAGGAGTCACAATCGAACTGTCTGGTGATGCGAATGACTATGTGGGGAAAGGTCTGTCAGGTGGTCGAATTATTATTGCACCGCCGAAGGGATCGACATTTGTTCCTGAAGAAAACATTATTATTGGAAACGTGGCCCTGTATGGAGCAACAGCCGGAGAGGCGTATTTCCGAGGCATGGCCGCTGAGCGATTCTGTGTACGAAATAGTGGAGCTCGCACAGTCGTGGAAGGGGTCGGAGATCACGGTTTGGAATATATGACGGGTGGACGAGTTGTCATTCTTGGGCCAACAGGTCGTAATCTTGCTGCGGGAATGTCGGGCGGAGTCGCGTTTGTCTACGCTCCTGATCGTGATGTCCTGCGTCTCAATTGTAATCTAGAACTCGTTGAACTTGAGTCAGTAGAGTCTGCTGAAGATATCGCAGAATTAAAGGGACTTATACAACTGCATGCCGACTACACCGGTTCGACGGTGGCGACAGGCATATTGGAATCATGGGAGCAGTCACTCAGTCAGTTCGTGAAAGTTATGCCTCGAGACTACAAGCGAGCACTCACCGAGTTGGCAGCCGAGTCGGAAGTTGCTGCGGCAACGGACTGAAGATAAATCAAAATAAACTACCATTTGACATGGCCGGGTTCATTGGAAGCTGGCAGAAGACGAAAGGAAATCAACCGATGGGAAACCCACGGGGATTTATGACAGTAGACCGACGGACCTATTCCGAGCGCGACCCGGTTGAGCGTATCGGAGATTGGAACGAATTCCATCTGGATTTACCTGTTGTCCAACTACAAGATCAGGGATCACGTTGTATGGACTGTGGCGTGCCCTTTTGTCATACCGCTGATCTTATGGCCAACATGGCTGCAGGCTGCCCTGTGCGGAATCTGATTCCGGAGTGGAATGATCTGGTGTATCGAGGGCATTGGCATGAAGCGCTCGAGCGTTTACACGAGACAAATAACTTCCCTGAATTCACGGGACGAGTGTGTCCTGCACCGTGTGAGGGTTCGTGTGTGCTGGGTATTCACGAACCACCCGTCACAATTAAGCAGATCGAATGTTCAATCGTGGATCGTGGATGGGAAGAAGGGTGGATTACTGCATCTCCACCGTTGGAACGAACAGGGAAAAAGGTAGCCGTGGTTGGGTCGGGGCCTGCCGGGCTTTCCTGCGCAGCTCAACTAAATAAGGCCGGTCATCTCGTCACGGTTTTCGAAAGAGCGGATCGTATTGGAGGGCTGCTTATGTATGGCATCCCTAATATGAAGTTGGATAAAGAAGCAGTTGTTCAACGAAGAGTCGACTTGCTTGCAGAAGAGGGAATCACTTTTAAAACAGGTGTTGAGATCGGGAAAAATATTCCAGCAGCTTCGCTCATGTCAGACTTTGATGCTGTCGTGCTGTGTGTGGGATCGACGCGTCCAAATGACTTTTTTGCTAAAACACCGGGTCGCGATTTGGAGGGTATTCATTTTGCGATGGATTTCCTTACCGCAAACACTCGCAGTCTGCTTGACTCAAAGCATCAGGATAAAAAGTACATAAGTGCAAAAGATAAAGACGTTATTGTGATTGGTGGGGGTGATACGGGCACAGACTGCATTGGTACATCATTACGTCATGGCTGTCGGTCACTTGTCACCTTTGAGATTGTGCCGCAGCCACCAGAAGAGCGTGCTGCCAATAACCCATGGCCTCAGTGGCCTAAGATTTTACGAACAGATTATGGTCATACTGAGGCTGCGGCTCGTTTTGACTATTCGGATGTTCCTGGAAAAACGTTGGCTGGTGATCCACGAGAGTTTTCTGTGCAAACTGTAGAATTCCTTGGTGATGAATCCGGCAGGCTTAGGGGGGTGAAAACAATTCGACTTGACTGGACGAAGCCCCAAAAGAACGGGCCACCATTTAGTGTTGTTGAAGGAAGCGAGCAGGAGTGGCCATGCCAAATGATCCTTCTGGCGCTTGGATTCGGCGGTCCTGAAAAGATTATTGCCGAACAGTTGAATCTTGATTGCGATACACGAACGAATTTCGCAGCGGAATATGGTCGATATACGACAAACATAGACGGAGTTTTTGCAGCTGGTGACTGTCGCCGCGGACAGAGCCTTGTCGTCTGGGCAATTAATGAAGGACGTGAAGCTGCCCGAGAGTGTGACCGGTATCTTATGGGAACAACGAGCCTTCCAAGTGTGAAAGATAAAGAAGCAGTAGGCGTTGCCTCATAGCGGCTCTTCCATGAAAATAAAAACCGGTCATCCCTGCAGTTGATAGAGTGAGCAGAGATGACCGGCTTTGTGGCGACGGAAGTCGGTCTTCAAATTAGATGGCGTCAGCAGCAGTTTCACCCGTTCGAATTCGGACTACTTCGGCGAGCTCAGAGACGAAAATCTTGCCATCGCCGACCTGACCAGTTCTGGCAACGGTCATAATCTTGTCGATAACAGTCTGTGCTTCGCCATCGCTGACAACGACTTCAAGCTTGACCTTTGGAAGGAAGTCTACGGAATACTCGGCCCCCCGATACGTCTCGGTATGACCACGCTGACGGCCGAATCCTCGGACTTCGGTGACAGTCATTCCCTTGATCCCAATTTCATTCAGTGCATCTTTGACTTCTTCAAGTTTGAAATGTCGCAGGATTGCTTCGATTTTTTTCATGATCATCCCTTTCTCTACACGTTTTTCAAATTACTTTAGTGTCGCATTCTGTCAGGTTCCGCCGCCGTAAGTTTGCGTGTGCCATAGTCTGGCTTACGACCTCATAGAGGTGCAAGCAGCGTGCCATTTCGTAAAAAAAGAAAGGGCCTTTTTTCGCTTATTCTTTGGAATGAGTAGGAATGAACTGTCGCGCATATGTGACATATTGTTGAAGCCGATGCGTTCTTTTAGCCTGATACTTCTGAGCAAGAATAGCTTTCTCCGCAGGAAACACCGAATTCGCGCAAACGAGGCGCCTATTCATCATACTGATGCGCATGGGAGCCACGCTCATTCAGGTTGACTCTGGTTCACATCACCTCGAAAGCGTGATGGATCTATGGCGTGCGATTTCAGCAGTCGGTAGAGGGTGCCGCGCGGGACCTGAGCTTTTCTTGCGGCAGCGGAGACATCTCCTCGAACCTGTTTGATGAGTTCCTGAAGATACTCCTGCTCAAATTCGGCGACATGAGCGGCTCTTTGGGCAAAGAACCCACTTGATTCCGCGGAGGCTTTTTCTGAGTCGGCAAAAACGCTCCTGACATTTTTACCGGCCGCAGCCACAATCTCATCTGGAAGATCGTCCACGTCAATGACATCTTCGGGCGCAAGTGCCATAGCCCGGCGAACCACATTGTGAAGTTCACGGACATTCCCTGGCCAAGAGTAGTGACGTAATACCTGATAGGCATCAGTCGAGAACCGGCCCGCAGTCCGTCCCATTTCGCGCCCAGTTCTGCTTGCAAAAAACTCAGCAAGGAGGCCGATGTCATCGCCACGCTGACGAAGAGGTGGAAGGCTGATCCGAACAACATTGATGCGATAGAAAAGGTCTCTCCGAAATGTGCCGTTTCCTACCATTGCATCGATATCACGAGATGTTGCTGCAACAATGCGAACATCTACAGGTGTTTCTTTACGGGCGCCAACCCGACGAAGACGACGCTCTTGTAAGACGCGAAGAAGTTTTGCCTGAAGAGCAGGTGGGAGTTCAGCGACTTCGTCGAGGAAAAGGGTGCCACCGTCTGCAACTTCTATGAGCCCAATACGTCGGGCATCAGCACCGGTGAAAGCACCGCGTTCATGTCCAAAAAGTTCACTTTCCAATAATGTATCTGGAATCGCCCCGCAGTCGATAGGAACAAAAGGAGCGTCTTTCCTGCGACTTCGTCGATGAATCGCTTGAGCAACAAGTTCTTTTCCCGTACCTGTTTCCCCGGTAATAAGAATGTCAACAAAATTGGTCGAAACGCGTTCAATGAGTGTATAGACCGCCTTCATAGGCGGACTTTCACCAAGGAAGTCCTCGAATGAGTAGGGCCGTTCGATAGCCCGTCTCAATGTTTTTTCAGCGGCACGCTGTCGCGACGTGGTGAGAGTTTCAACGAGAGCGTTTTCAAGGTCGCGATCAGCGTTCTCAACAGGCAGATAGGTTGCTGCACCATGTCGTAGGTAATCACCAACAGCTTCTTCACTGTCTTCATTGCCAATGACAACGATCGGAAGGTCCGGATCGGCTTCAACGAGCTGATCTAATGTTGTGATAGTGGTACTGCCACTTCGGATCACAAGGATGGCAAGATCAAACCCATCGTCTTGGGCAATATCCATATCGTCGGCGACACTGGTCGTGTGCCGAACTTCAAGAGGTTGCAGCCGGGCGACAAGCTTGCTGTAGGCAAGGCCGTTCGGGCCGGCTGGATCGACGATCACAATGCGTGGCTGACGCACGGCGTGCCGTTTCTTGGAGGAAAAAAATGGGTAAGTAATTTAGGACATGCCATGACCGCCGACTGGCCTGTCCTTCTTCTAAAAGTATCACATCGAAGGATAAAGTGTTCAACCGAGGTCGCTCTGGGTCGCTTCGGCGGCCCTGAGCGGAGCTTGTGAGGGACCAATTCCTGCATGGTGGATCGTCTGGTAAAGTGGTTTCGAGCCACTTTTATTTGAATGAGCTCGATGCCTTTACAGACTCATAAGGAGACTTTTCATGCCGCTCGATCCGTATTCCCTGTGTCCCGGCGGAACCGGCAAGAAAATCAAGTTTTGTTGCCACGAACTGCTTGGTGATCTTGAACAGTTGGATCGCTTGGTTGAGGGTGAGCAGATTGAAGCAGCGCTTGAGCAAGTGACGCGTCTCTCGGAAAAACATCCAGGGAAAGCATGCCTTCTGGCAACGCAAACAAAACTTGAGTTGGCGGCAAAGAAATTTAATGACGCGGCTGTAACGAGTCGGGCTTTTCTTGAAGCGTATCCGGATAATCCTCTTGCACTTGGTCATGCAGCGGTTGCAGCAGCCCTCATCGACAACATGCAAGAAGCGGCAAACCTTTTTGATCGTTCTCGAGAAGTAACAGGCGATGAGGTGCCCGATGATCTTGTCCGTATTGCAATGACATTGGTGCAGGTCGCGGCACAGGTGGGCCAGTTTGGTCTGGCAGAATCAACCATTGAATGGCTCGTAGAAAAGTCACTTGGTTCAGAAGAAGAGCGGAATCTTCTTATGGAGGCGCTTCTCTCCTCTGGCTTGCCACCGGCTTTACGTATAAAGGTACAGTTCGCGGTGACCAATGAGGATTCGCCGTGGCGATTTGAGTTTGATGCGGCGCTCAAGCATGCACAGGCGTGGCGTCTCTCGAAAGCAATTAAAACATTCAATAGTCTCAAAGGGGTTGCCGGAGACAGCCCGGAATTGTTCACAAATATCGCGTTGTTATGCGAGCGAGTTGCACGCCCTCTGGAAGCGGCAGAGGCGTGGCTGAAGGTTGCAGAATTGCGATCAGCGATGCAAGATCCGGCAAGCCACGATGAAGCCGTTGAAGCAACGGGGCGGGCAATTGTTCTGGAAACGCAGGCTAATCCCGAGCGATCACCGGTCATTCGCTATGAATTACTTCGTGGCCCACTTGAGGGAGACGCTGATCTGCTTGAGGATGCGCTTCGGAAAGAAGATCAATTCGAATCGATACCCGTTGATCGTTCTCGGTGGGTGTCGCGAGGCGCTGTCCCTCCACGTTCGACCTGGCGTGTCTATGAGTCCTTCTCTGGCGATGATCAAGCGCCGCGTTTGCTTGGCAGTATGCTCCTCCACGGAAAGCAAACCGATCGTGAGGCAGAGGTAACGCTCCAGGGATTTGGACCTGATGTCAAGGAAGCGAAGCCCTTGGTGGAGGCAGCTCTCAAGACAACGCTTGTTGAAGCAGAGCAGCCGGCTGGGATGCCATCAGCCACCCCAATGAATTATCTTGCAAGTTGTCAGTTCCGGATGAATCCTCCGGCAGAACCGGGCGCTCCACCTGCAACTGGTGAAGATGCTCCGATTGATACATTGCTGGCAGAACAGCAGGCACGAGTCGCAGATCGATTCACTGCTCTTTGGGCAGAGACACCGCTGCCAGAGCTGATGGGTAAAACACCAAAGCAAGCAGTTGCTGATGGTAATGAGTCCTGCCGTCGCGTCGAAGCTTTGGTGAACGACGCTGAGTCTACCGACATAATCGCATCAGGCAGAGATATCTGGCCTGAGCTGAGAAAAGCCAGTGGGCTCCCGGTACCTGCAATAATTGAATCAACTGAACCATTAGGGGGCGTGCCACCCCAGCGTTGGATGCGTTTGGATTTTCAAAAGATAACAAACGACCATTTACGTGGTTTGCTTTTAACAGCTGCTGAAATTGGTTACAGCAGGGTGGCAGAGCTGGCAGCAGATGCACTATTAGGCCGTCAAGATATCACTGATGCTGACCGATGGCAGGCATACGGAGTGCTTGAGGCGCGTGCACGGACGACGATCCGGCGTCTGGAAATTCTTGAAAAAATCAGGCCACTTGCTGCCGCGCTGAAAGCCGATGAAGGTATGCTCGATGTAGGCGAATTACGGATTCATCTGCAGCGAGGAGATCAGCCGGCACTGCTTAAAGTGCTTGATCGAATACGTCGTGATCACAGTCAAAACCCACGGGTTTCAAATGCAGTGATGCAAGTATTCGCTGAGGCTGGCATCGATCTTGGTGCAATGGCAGCAGGTGGGGGAGGCGCTCCAGCTGGTGCTCCATCGCCAGCTGGTCCGGCTGCTGCTCCAGCTGCAGAATCTGGGAAACTCTGGACACCTGGCAGTGAGCCTTCGGGTGGTGGAGATGAAAAACCTGCGATCTGGACTCCCTGATAATACGGTCCGGCTATGTTCTCCTCCACTGACACTCTGTTGATGCATCGAGCATGCAAACTCGCTCGTCGTGGGGAAGGGTTCGTCGAGCCAAACCCTATGGTGGGGGCCGTTGTTGCAAAATCTGACGGCACGGTGCTTGGGGAGGGCTGGCACAAACGCTTTGGAAGCGCCCATGCTGAGGTTCATGCGTTGGAAATGGCGGGCGAGGCAGCCAGAGACGCCACACTTTTTGTCACACTTGAGCCATGTTGTCACACTGGAAAAACACCTCCATGTACGGATGCCATTGTACGTGCGGGTATTCGTCGTGTGGTGGTCGCCGCGACAGATCCTTTCCCGGCAGTTGCAGGGAAAAGCATTGTGATACTCCAGAAGGCTGGCCTGCAGGTTGACGTTGGTTTGTTAGAGCACGAAGCAAAACGTCTTACGGCTCCGTTTCGAATGTTGACGATGGCCAAGAGGCCATGGATGATTGCTAAATGGGCAATGACCCTCGACGGATATCTCGCTCTCCCACAACTCAGTACGGATAGTTCAGGAGAGTCCGAGCCGCATCAATGGATTTCTTCAGAAGTCTCTCGTGGTATTGTTCATGACTTACGTCGACGCGTTGACGCCATCGTCATCGGTGTACAGACCGCTCTTGTGGATGATCCATTACTGACGGCGCGACCATCTGGAACGCGGTCTCTTGTGCGAGTTGTGTTAGACCGTCAGGCACGTCTACCGGTGAGCTCACGTCTTGTTCAAACTGCTCAGGAGCATCCGGTGCTTGTTGCAGTAGGTCCCCACGCTGCCAAAGATCAGATAAAGCAATTGCAAGACATGGGCTGTGAAATATGGCACAGTTCAACAGCCCAATCGAGCCAGATGCTCCTTGAGTTAGTCCAGGAGTTCGGTGTCCGTCAGATGACGAATGTCTTGGTGGAAGGGGGTGCACAGGTCCTTGAATCGTGCTTTCAGGCCGACATCATTGATGAAGTCTGGGCATTCCTTGCCCCTAAACTCCTTGATGCAAACGAACCGTCCATTTGTCTTCGAGAGATTCTTTCCAAGACTTTCGTAGAGGCAATTGATCAAACCGGTGGAGACCTCTTTGTCCGAGGTCTCCGCCGGCGTGACTCACTTGGCCGGTAAGTCTTCGATGCGATTCTGCCATCGGGTCACCGTGGCATCTTCTTCAATGCTGGTTTTGGCAGTTGCTGATTTAAGACATCGGAAAACGTCAAAAATTGTGGCGAGTTGCTCGAGTGCATCTGTGACCTCACCGGTTTCTGAGTCCGGTCCGATGGTTGAATCTGGGTCAAGTCTGCCCTGCTCTTGCTGGACGCCACCACACCGTATGACATATGTAGCCCAAGGCTCAATTACGTTGGCAAATGCAACCCAGTCAAGAATGGCAGATGCAGCTAAATTCTCGGAGGATTCGTGATAGTGAGCACCCTCAATTTGAAGTGGCGAGCCAGCCAATACTCGCGCGGCTTGCGTCGGAGTGAATGAGAATACTGCAGCATTTTTCCCAACGCCGATACTTAGTTGTATCTGTTCATCGAGTCCACTTTCAGGAAGTGCAAATGTCCAGAGGCTTCCACTCCCGGTATCTTTTTCTTCTGGGTCCGGGATGCGGTATTCACTTGGAATGATGTCCTCATCAATTTCTCGAATAACGGCAAGTAATTTGTCGCTTAGAGCAAAAATGTCACTGAGGCCCTCTCGAAAAAGTGTTTCGTCATCGAGAGAAAGCACAATCGCAGGCTCGATGAGTGGGAGTGGCTCCGTCGATGCCGGCAAAGATGCCTGCAGTTTTGTTGTTGATGCCTTGCCATCAAGAACAAGGCCGAACTGCCCGTTCTTCAGTGCGGGTACAAATTTTTCTCGTACGGTGTTCGTCAATTCTTTACCGAGAGGAACAATTTTTTCATCAAATGTTTTGAATCCTTCCTGCACATCGTCGTCGCCTGTTGCGGCGATTGCATTTGAAACAAATTGACGAAGTGAATCCGCCCAGTTCACGAACGCTTCAAACTGCTCGGGATCTGTTTTCGTTCGAAGGGCAATCACTGCAAACGGATCTCCACCGAAGTGATCCAATGAAAGCGGCATGCTTCCATTCCAGGGAATATTTTTAGCCCAGTTCCATTCTTCACCGGCATATCCGGTATCTGTCAGGTATGAGTACGCCAGCCAAGGACCAGCTTCTGGCATTTGGCTTGCATATCCTTCCAGCAGTTCTCCTACGAGTTCCTCGGCTTCGGTAGTTGCCTCTGGGGTCAGTTCATTAGCCTCGGCAACCGCAGCGGCAAGTTTCTTGGCTTGCTCGATGTCTTCAGGAGATGTCTCCCAGGCTTTGGCAAGTTTCTGACTTCGGTACCAGATGCTGGTAAGAGGCTTCTCTGTGGCATCTCGCACAACCTTGAAAGGTTTTGTATCAAGCAGGCTTCCACCCGTTGAGCCCATTGCTTGAAGATGCTCAGTCCCGCCGCCAATTGAGAGGACGACATGTTCTTCGACAATGCCCAGAGCAACAACAATCTCGAGTTCACCGACACGTTTCAGGATTTTCTCAAGCTCTTCTTCCATGTCATCGAATTTCACAACGTTCGACATTGCCATTTTGATGAGATTTGGATCTGGCTTGATGGTCACTGTGATGAAATCACCGTTACCGATTTTTTTGCGAGCCACTGCATCAGCAAGCATTGGTTGTGACTGAGCCATGCTTGTTGCGAATCCGTCAATTCGTTCAAGCTGTTTTTTTGCAGCATCTACCTGTGTTGTGTGAAACCCCCAAACGAGGTCAGGGATAACAATCTGGTCCGTGTTTGCAGCGAGTGTCTCTGCGATTAACCGGTTCAGTGTTGTGTCAGTATCAATTTCAAGATCAGTGCCCTTCGTAATAGTGGCGATGTTCGCAGCCTGTTGGGCGGACTGAAGTTTCTTAAATAATTTTGAAACCGTGACCCAAGAAGATGTGCCAAAGACAAAGGTGTCCGTAGCCACCATGTCCTGGAGCAGGGCGATTGCTTCCTGGTTGTCGGGCATCTGCATCATCATCATTGCGAGCGCCATTGGGTTGCCAGGTTGTGTCTGCTGCTTGGCAAGTTCGTCGAGTGCTTTTGCAACAGACTTCAGTTCCTTGAGGCTGGCAAATGCGTTACTTGTAGCAATGCGATCATATTGTTCTCGGCCACGTAGTGTGCTCGCCAGAAACGCAGCATCATCTGGAATGAGGCCGATACCAAGGTCTGCAGCCTGTGCTGTGTGAGCATTCACAAACAGTGCAGTAAAGAGTGAGCATGCGAGAGTGAGTTTTGTAATCATCGTCTTCCTCGGCGAGAGTGAAAAGGAAACGAGACATTTTTTTGTACGGTCTATACGACTGGTTTGCTTAAGCATGTCCAAAAAAACCCTTGGGGGTAATACAACGGAGTGGCGTATCGGAACAGAATGCCTCGGTTCAGTACATCATTTTTTTCAACGAACATGAACGAGCCATACATAATAGACTACTGAAACACGGTGTTTCTGAGAATACAGTATTTACAAATTGTGTATTCGAACTGTGAAAAACCCGGCGATGTTGAATAAGGTTATGTGTATCTGATAGTTACAGAAGTTTTGCAGATTTTATAACTGAGCCGTTTAAAGGATGTTCCTCGTGGCAAAGGCAGTGATTCACCTTGGTTCGACTGAAATTATCGATACCTTTGCCGAAGCGTTTCGGCTGAGATTTGCACGACTCGTGGTTACGGCACACGACACGTCCTGGCTTGAGGCCGGAATCCAGTCGTTTTGTGGCTACGCGACAAGTGTCATAGGTTGCGATGCCGAAGTTGGCGTGGAGCGATTCATATCCTCTGATGAGAGTCCAGATGGCCGACCAGGTGCCTCAATTCTTGCGTTTGGATTTACTACTGATTCTCTTGCGGAAGCAGTGGCTAATAGAACCGGCCAATGCCTGCTGACTTGTCCAACAACAGCTGTATTTGATGGGTTATCACAATCAGAAGAACGAATGCCACTGGGGCAGCGCATTCGTTTTTTCGGTGATGGTTTTGAGAAGACGAAAGTATTTGATGGACGGCGGTACTGGCGGGTGCCCGTAATGGATGGAGAATTTTTGGTTGAAGAAACCTGTGGCGTTGCGAAGGGTATTGGCGGAGGAAATTTGGTGATTCAAGGGGCCTCTCTTGAGGCAACATTGGCATCGGCCAAACGAGCAGTGAATGCAATTGCAGCCGTGCCGGGTATCATCGCGCCATTTCCTGGTGGCGTAGTGCGATCCGGCAGTAAAGTTGGATCTCGGTACGCGGCGTTAAAGGCTTCTACCAATGATGCTTTCTGCCCGGGCTTATTAGGAAGGGTGTCGACCCAGCTTCATCCCGGAGTTGTTGCGTGCCTCGAAATAGTCATTGATGGAGAGAACGAACAGGTGATTCGTGAAGCCATGGCAGCTGCTATCAAGGTGGCGGCAGGCGAGGATATACCGGCTATATCTGCTGGAAACTATGGTGGCAAACTGGGTAAGTTTCACTTTCATCTGCATCAGATTCTTACGGACGCTGGTTTTGCGTAGTTTGTTTCCAGCCGATCAATTTTTGTGAAACGGCCTTCTACTGCTCACCCATCTTTGGTACTTCCCCCGATGTTCCGGTCCGTCTAGTGACCGTCCCAATCAGGAGTGGAGTCATGGAAAAGCGCCCGTCGCGTCAAAATATTGTTGTGCCTCCCAAAGGCGTCTCAGCTACGTCAATGATTATTGGTGCCGTGTTGTGCGGGCTGGCTGGCTTTGCCGTTGTATGGCTTGCTGGGCTTGGCCGTACGGTGCCTGTCACACAGTCTCCAATTCCCACGGCGTCAGCAAACACTGCAGTGCCATCTCAGGCAGAAGAATCATTGCCTGCTGTTCGTATACAGCCAGCATCAAACGTGGAGCAGAGTCGATTTTCGTCAACTGGCCAAGAAACATACTTGAATCCAGTTCGTGGTGGTGACTACCCGGCACAACCGGCCTCTTTTGAAAAACCGATTGAAGGCAAGGTATCTGCAAAGAAAGTGATTGAAGAAGAGCAAGGGAAAGATGATGCAGTTGATGCCGAACCGAATCATCTGTCTCGGTTTTCGGCAAAGCAGATATCTCCACCCGAAAGAGAAGTAGCCAAGGAAGAACCAACGGCTCTCAAACAGGAAAAAAAGCTGGATGCTGACAAGAACACTCCACCTCCTGAGGAGAGTGATGAACCGGCACGTACGCCAGCATTAACCGGTCATATTGAAAAAATAAATGAAGAAAACACCCCATCAGTTCTTCGGCAGCCGTTGGAAGATAATGAATTGGGTACAAAGCAAATCAATGAAGACCTGGTTGGAATGAAGGAGCCATCGGCTCCCAGTCCGTCTCTTTCGGTGCCCGGAAATGAGCCAGGTGTCGACAAGGAGAAAGAGTCAGCAACTCCTGCGTTCTTTGCAAAAGATATGCCGATTTCGGATCAACCAGAAGTTCTGGCAGTGGAGAGTACAGAAACGGAAGTACCCAGCAAAACAAAGGCTGCAGATGATATAGCAGTGGCCACAAAAAAGGCAGATGAAACAACGTTATTTGCAAAGCCAGCACCGGAGACGGCTCGTTCGAAAACATCAGCGAATAAAGGTGAGGCCCTTGCTGAAGCAGAACTGACTCAAACAGCCCCATCAACGCCCGAGCAAAAGGCTCCTATGCCATCATTGCCGGCACTCGATGATGCGGAAGACACCAGCCCACCTCAACCACTTGTATCGACAAACACAGAGGCACCACTTTCGGCACAGTCGAATCCGTTCGCTGCTCCTAAACAAACGAGTGAGACATCAGCCAACGATTTGAAGAAACAACCGCTTCAAAATACTGGTGTCACAATGCCCTTTGCTGCGGCTCCACCACTTCAGAAACAGCAGCAAAATCCTTTGAACACAATTGATGCTGATAAGAAAGCTGAGGCCCTTTCAAAAACGACGCCTGCTCAGTCAGGCGCCTCTGGCCAAGGTCGACCGGGCCTGCCACAGATAGAGGGCCTTCAGACGCCGCAGCTTACTCTTGAAAAAAGCGGCCCGCGAGATTTACAGGTTGGTAAGCCAGCCCGATTTGAAGTCATTATCCGAAACGTTGGGGCCGCCACTGCACACGACACAGTCCTGCGAGATGCGGTGCCTTATGGAACATCACTGATTACGACCATGCCCCCGGCGAGTCCTGTGGACACAAATACACCGTCGGGGGAACTGCTCTGGGCTATTGGTGAATTGAAGGCGGGACAAGAAGCACGTGTGGCTATGGAAGTTATGCCTCAGCTTGAGGGTGATATTGGAAGTGTTGCAAGCGTTACTTTTCGTGCTGATGCGACCGTGCGATCACGGGTTACAAAGCCCGCCCTTGAAATAATCGCTGAACCACCTCAGCCAACATTAATTGGTGAAATGATGGCTGTAGACATTTCACTTTCAAATCCAGGCACTGGCACGGCAACCGGTGTGATTTTAGAAGGAATTCTTCCAGATTCAGTATCACACCCTGCTGGCAGGGAGGTTGAGTTTGATGTCGGGCAATTAGAGCCCGGTTCATCACGATCGATTTCCTTGAAACTGGCAACCGTTACTCCAGGCGTCCATGAGATACGAATAGGTGCACGAGCAGACGGTGGTATTGAGGTCAGTCGTCCACTGCGAGCTGAAATTACCGCACCTACGTTGGAACTCCATGCAGATATTCCCAAGCGCCGATACCTGCAACGGCCAGCAACCTGCACCCTCAATATGCATAACACTGGCACAGCCCCAGCCTTAGCCGTGGAGTTAGCTGCACAGCTTCCTGCTGGCATGAAATTTGTGCGTGCAAATAACGCAGGGTACTACGACGAAAACACACACCGTGTGCTCTGGAGTCTTGAGGAATTGCCAGCAGGAGAATTGGGCACGGTGGAGTTTGTTGCCATGCCGACTGTGCTTGGCCCACAAACCATCGTTGCAGCTGTCCGAAACCCTGCCGGCCTGGCAGATCAGCTGTCACACACTATCGAGGTCGAAGGTCTTGCGTCACTGGCACTGGAAGTTGCTGACAGTGAAGACCCGATCGAAGTGAATGGCCTTACGGAATATGTTGTCAGGGTCGCAAATCAGGGGACGAAAGCAGCCACCAATGTCGCCCTTTCGGCAAAACTGCTTGGTGACCTTCAGCCAGTGGAGGCACGTGGTCCTGTTCCCTACGAGGTTCAGAATCTGATGATAACATTCGAGCCACTTGCATCACTTGCGCCAGCGGATGAGGCTGTGTTTCATGTTCAGGTTCGTGGTCGTCGTCCTGGCAATCAGCGTGTTCAGTTCCAGCTCCAGAGTGATGATCTTCAGGCACCGCTTACTTCTGAAGAAATGACACACGTCTACGCTGATCGGTAATGGCCTGACGACAAACGCACTAAAGCCGCCGAGCAACAACGGCCCGTGACTGTCCGGCAATATGGGAGAAGATGATCGTCGATGGTTGGCCATCACCGAGAGGAAGGCGACGTCGAACGGACTCAACATCAACAGAGAGACGTCGGCATTTTATTTCATAGTGGTGCCGAGGCTGCGTCATGAAATATCTGCGAATATGTTTCAGTCCTGCCGGAAGAATGGCTTCAACGGCAAATGGAGTCACAAGGCTTGTTTCAGGTTTCTGAGAAGCTGTCAGGTATTCTTCGTCGTAGTCGATTCGGGACAAACTGTGATTTTCTGCCAATATTTCAATAAGCCCTG
>Ga0228617_1000632_pt1 | contig 17023 bp, 18 predicted proteins | sample 18DmetaG_FD_190061 | JGI IMG/M metagenome (GOLD analysis project Ga0228617, IMG submission 190061) | Seawater microbial communities from Monterey Bay, California, United States - 18D | ecosystem: Environmental > Aquatic > Marine > Coastal | place: USA: California | collected 2016-10-20
ATCGTCTTGAAAAATGACATGGTCACCTGATTTCAAATGAGAGAGCAATGCTGTACTCACAGCAGCCATCCCTGAACTGAAAATTAATCCACTTTCAGCTCCTTCTAAAGTAGCAACTTTCTCACATAAACCCCTTTGATTGGGAGTGTTAAAATAACGGGGATACTGATTGATTTCTACATCATTGAAAGCATAGGAGGTAGATGCATATATGGGCGATATGGCTCCACCATACTGAGTGTCATTTAACTCACCAGCATGGACACATTGGGTCCTAAAATCCGATGACTTACTCATTGGATTCAATCCAAGATATTACACTAGGGTCATCGGGTTGTGTTCTTGGGGATACCACACGAGCTAATCTTCCATCTGGATTAATTAGGTATTTTTGAAAATTCCATGAAACACTGGAATTCACAATTCCATTTTTAGTTTCTTGTGTCAGAAATTCGTAGACTGGATGTATATCTTTTCCTTTAACAGAAATCTTACTCATCATCGGAAAAGTTACACCATAATTGCTTTCACAAAAAGCGGCAATTTTTTCATCTGATCCTGGCTCCTGTCTTAAAAAGTTATTGGCAGGGAAACCTACAATGACAAATTCTTCATTTCCATACTTGTCATACAATGCTTGGAGCTTTTTGTACTGTGGGGTAAGACCACATTTTGATGCGGTGTTAACTATCATGATTTTTTTTCCTTTTAAAGAGCTAAAATCAAAATCTACACCTTCAATATTTTTAACGGTGAATTGAAAAATAGTGTTGTCGCTTTTTTCTTGAGAAAAAGCTGCAGGTGAGTTCATCATAAACGCAAGGATAATTAAGGTTAATCTCATTTGTAATTTTTTTTTCAAAGGTCGCTGTTTTTTTTTGAATTGAAAAAAAGACTTTTGTTAAAGTATTTCAGCACTTAACCCTTCTTCCAAAAGAGCTGTACAACGGGGTGCCAAATCTTCTAAAGAACCTGTTTTAACTGCACACTTCCCCGTATAATGAACAAGATAAGCGCATTGTTCAGCTTGCATATAAGTGTGTTCACAAATCTTGATTAAACAACTAATCACATGGTCAAAAGTATTAACATCATCGTTGTATAAAATGATTTCGTGCTCTTGGTCTTCTTGCTCAAGAACTTCTTCAATTCCCTCCGGGCTTTCTTGTGGTTTAGTAGAAACTATTTTATAAATTTCAGGGCACACCATTGCTCTTTTTCTTTTGTGCTTATTAAAGTTAAGTTTTCCTTTTGACACGACTGCTGAAGAAAATTAATATCATTTTTATAAAACCCTGACAGAAACAAACTGCCTCCCACCTTTAATGCTTGGCCATAGCTTGGTATTTGCTCCAACAATACATTCCTATTGATGTTTGCAAAAATAGCGTCATAAGTTGCCCGAGTGGACTCCAAAATAGCTGCTTGAGATGAGCGAATATTCTTACACCCATTGGTTTTGGCATTCTCAATTGTATTTTCAACACACCAAGCGTCAGAATCCATTGCATCTATAGCTCGAGTCCCTTTTTTTGAAGCTAGGATACCTAAAACCCCAGTACCACAACCCATATCGAGTACAGTTTTATCTGATAGTGTTTCTTCTAGAACAAATTCCATCATCATATGTGTTGTAGGGTGGTGACCAGTACCAAAACTCATTTTCGGATTGATGATTAACTCATAAGTCTTCCCTTGACTTTCATGAAAGTCAGCTCGAATGACACAATCACTTCCGACAAAGATGGGTTGAAATTCAGATTCCCATTTTGCATTCCAATTTTCAGGAGGAATTTCAGTAACTGTAAACTCAATCTGAACACTTTCATGATTTAAAAGTACTACTGAATCGAGTAAGCTTTCTTTGTCCTGCTTTTTTGGAAGGTAGGCATTCAGTCCCTCCTCTGTAGTTAAAAAACTATCGAAGGGTAACTGTTGTAATTGAGATAGTAATATATCTTCCCAAGGGCTTTTGGGATATACAGTAAAGCGATATTCCAAATAATCTTCCGCCATTAAAAAGCGTTTACTATGGACATAAAGTCATCGGCATTAAGGGAGGCGCCTCCTATAAGTCCTCCGTCTACATCAACCATAGAAAAAATCTCTTTTGCATTATTAGGTTTTACGCTTCCTCCATAGAGTATCACAACATCTTCTGCTACCGCAGCATTGTAATTAGCTTTAATTTCTTTACGAATAAAGGCATGCATTTCTTGTGCTTGTTCTGGACTTGCTGTCTCTCCTGTACCAATGGCCCAAACAGGCTCATAAGCAAGTATGATTTGATCCCAGGCTTCAACCGCAAGATCAAACAAAGCAGTGGAAAGTTGTTCTTTTACTAAATCGAAGTGAGTATTTGCTTTTCTTTCACTTAACTCTTCTCCAAAACAAAAAATAATTTCCATTCCATCCTTTATGGCAGTAGCTACTTTGGCTTTTAAGTATTTGTTTGTTTCTCCATAAAGAGAACGCCTTTCGGAGTGGCCTAATATTACAGTTTGAACTCCAACCCCTTTTAACATGGAAGAAGACACTTCGCCTGTATGGGCACCTGAGGCCACTGCATTCATGTTTTGAGCTGCCACCTTTATAGGTTGACCGTTTAGCATACTCACAGACTGGTAGAGCTGGGTAAACGCCGGCGATACATAAACCGTTACATCCTCTCTAATGTAGTGCTGAGTCAAATTAGTTAATAAAAGTTCAGTTTCGGCAGTGTCGTTGTTCATTTTCCAATTGCCGGCTACTATTTGGTTTCTCATTTTAAAGTGTTTTAATTCTTGGATCTAAATATGCGTAAATAAAATCGACCACAATATTAATGATAATAAAGAAAAAGGCAATGGTTAAAACTGATCCCATTACAACAGGAATATCTAATTGATTTAAAGCCTCAACAATTTCCTTCCCTAAGCCTTTCCATCCAAAGATGTATTCAACAAAAATTGTACCAGCTAAAAGCGAAGCAAACCATCCTGAAATAGCTGTAATAACCGGATTTAGGGCATTTTTAATGGCGTGTTTTAATAGCACCTGATAGCGCGAGAGACCTTTTGCGTATGCAGTACGAATATAATCTTCGGACAAGACTTCCAATAAGTTGCTTCTCAACAATTGAATGATGACAGCTAGTGGTCTTATACCCAATACGAAGGAGGGTAGAATTAGATTTTTCCATTCCAATCTATTTTCTTCACCGTAGTCATCCAACTCATAAAGACTTCCTGTCATATTGAGTCCAGTGCACTCGTGAAGTACATAACCAAAAAACCATGAAAATAGAATCGCACTAAAAAAAGAGGGAACACTCATCCCTAAAGTACTGATCAGCTGGAAAAACCGATCGAGCCAATTGTCCTTATTTAAAGTAGCAGCAATACCAAAAAAAATACCTAAAACTACAGCTATAGCCATAGAAGAAAAGGCTAATAAAGCAGTATTAGGAAGTGTTTCCTTGATGATTTCAGCAATTGGTTTTCCTCTTTTTTGGAAAGAAGTTCTAAAATAGGGAGCTTTAACCACTACCACATTATTTCTAGTATGGGCCATAATCCATCCTCCATAAATGTCTTTGTCATAATATCCAAACACCGAAGGGTCTTTAGAGTGAATTGAAAGAGGAAGTAAATCGTTGATATAATAAAAATACTGAGTCGTTATGGGCAAATCAAATCCAAATTTTGATTTGATCACCTCCAATTGCGAACTGTCTTCATTTTGACCCATCATCATTTGTGATGGATCACCAGGAAGCATGGTGAATAAAAAAAAAACAAGGGTTGTGACTCCCCAAAGTGCTGAAAGCGCGGTCCCCAATTTAAGTCCAATATAACGAATCATCATGCTGCTTCTGATTGCAGATGAATTAGTGCAAATACAGCGTAATTGACCATGTCATGGTAATTAGCATCAATTCCCTCACTTACCAATGTTTTACCAGAATTCTCCTCAATTTGCTTCACTCTGAGGAGTTTTTGCAGTATCAAATCTGTCAACGAACTGACGCGCATTTCTCTCCAAGCCTCACCGTAATCATAATTTTTTTTCATCATCAAATCAAAAATAATTAGTATTTGTTCGTCGTAAAGATGCAATGTTTGATCTGTATCAAAATCTGGTTTATCCGCAATACCTTTCTCAATCTGAATAAGTGCCATTACACTGTAATTAACAATACCAATAAATTCAGATTCTTGGTTTTCTGCTACTTTTTGTTCTTTATTGGTTTGCAAGCTTCGAATTCGCTGGGCCTTAATAAAGATTTGATCTGTGAGTGAAGGGAGTCTTAAAATTCTCCAAGCAGCACCATAATCTGCCATTTTATTTTCAAATAATGTACGGCATTGATTTGTAATTGCTAAATACTGTTTTTTAGTCACTTCCATTTCAACTAAATTTGTCTAAATTTCGAATTTAAATTTAGTTTTCAACTTCTATTTACAAAAAAGTTATCAAAAAGAAAATCACAAAGCAGGCTATCAATATCAAAGGAGAGCTAATAGACTTAAGTGAGCCTAAAGTAATGGGAATCTTAAATATTAACGAAGATTCATTTTATGATGGTGGAAAATACAACAGTATTGAAATGGCGCTCTTGCAAACGGAAAAAATGCTTACCGATGGTGCTTTTTTCATTGACATAGGAGCTGCATCTAGTAAGCCTGGAAGCCCGATCATTAAGCCCGAAGTAGAGCTTAAAAAATTATTACCTATACTCCAGGCCTTAATTAACCAGTTTTCAAAAACTCATTTTTCAATTGATACTTATAATAGTAAGGTGGCCAAGGAAGCCTTAAGTATGGGTGCAAGCATGATAAACGACATTTCTGCAGGTAGAATCGACCCTGAAATGTTTAAAACTGTAGCTAATTTTCGAGTTCCATATGTTTTAATGCATATGCAAGGAACTCCCAAAACCATGCAGGAACAACCTCAGTACGACAACATCACTCAAGAAATTAAGTTTGATTTAATCCAACAAATACAAGACGCTAATGCTCAAGGAATAACGGATCTTATAATAGATCCAGGTTTTGGCTTTGGAAAAAATATAATTCATAACTATCAATTGCTAAGAGAGCTCAATAGCCTTACCGACCTTAATTGTCCAATTCTAGTTGGTGTATCTAGGAAATCTATGATTTACAAAGTGTTAAAGACCGGTCCAGATATGGCATTGAACGGAACGACTGTGCTTCACGCTTGGGTACTCGAACGTGGAGCATCCATTTTAAGAGTTCACGATGTAAAAGAGGCTAAAGAATGTATCGACTTATGGACTGCACTTCAATAGTTTTTTTAAATTTACAAAAAGACCAACATTGGAGCTTACAGATTTTATTGATTTTTCTTTTATCGATGTTGTAGATATCCTTCTCGTCGCTTTGCTCCTCTTTTATCTATATAAATTACTTAAAGGTACAGTTGCTATCAATATCTTTATAGGAATTGTCATTATCTATCTTATTTGGAGACTAACAGATATACTTAATATGGATGTATTGAGTAATATCCTGGGTAAATTTATCAGTGTTGGATTTTTTGCGCTAATTGTTGTTTTCCAACAAGAAATTAGAAAGTTCCTTTTACTACTGGGTTCAACAAACTTTGCTACAAGAAGAAATGTATTGCGTTATTTTAGATTTTTAAATCAAGAGAAAAAAGCAACAAACATGAACTTTGACGTTTTGGTTGACGCTATTGAGGAAATGTCTAAAAATAAAACAGGTGCCATTATTGTTATTCAAAGAAATAACAGTCTTGAGTTTACCTATTCGGATAACAATAGGACGGACATCAAATTAGATCCCTTGGTTTTACAGAGTATTTTTTTTAAAAACAGTCCCCTACACGATGGAGCAGTGGTTATAAAAAACAATAGAATAAATGCCACTCGTGTAGTTTTACCCCTATCAGACAGAGCTAAACTCCCTGCTAAATTTGGCATGAGACATCGAGCCGGACTAGGAATTACTGAAAAAACGGATGCTTTGGTTTTGGTTGTTTCAGAACAAACGGGAAAAGTGGTCTATATAAAAGACAGTGAATTCCATCTTATTGATTCTTTTGCTGCTATAAAAGAAACCCTTTCGCAAGACTTAAGTGAGTAGCTTACAGCATAAGTTCTTCTGCAAACTGAACCTCATACAGCTTGGCATAATAGCCGTTGGAGACTTTAAGCAGCTCCTTATGTGTCCCTTGCTCTACTATATTGCCTTGGTGCATCACTATGATTCGGTCAGCATTTTTAACTGTTGCCAGACGATGTGCAATTACAATGGAGGTTTTACTTTCGGTTAGTGTGTCTATTGCTTTTTGAATTACTTCCTCTGTGTAACTATCTACAGATGAGGTTGCCTCATCCAAGACTAATATTGTAGGTTGTGTAATGTAGGCTCTTAGGAAAGCAATTAATTGACGCTGACCTGAGGAAAGCATCACTCCTCGCTCCCTAACATTGTAATCATAACCTCCTGGTAGTGATTCTATAAAATCATGAACTCCTATTTTTTTTGCAGCATCAGCTACATCTTCCCTATTAATTTCAGGATCGAAAAGGGTAATATTATTGAATAGACTGTCAGCAAATAAAAAGACTTCTTGTAAAACAACCGCAACATGCTTTCTAAGAGAATTCAGTTCAAAATCTTTAATTGGTATCGAATCAATTGTAATGTCACCAGTTTCGTATTCATAAAACCTCGAAAGCAAGTTGATGATGGTAGATTTTCCTGCTCCCGTAGCACCTACTATGGCTACTGTTTCTCCCGGTTTAATATCAAGCGAAATTCCATGTAAAACTTCCTCACCCTGAACGTAAGAAAAATGGAGTTGATCAAAAGATATAGCTCCTTCTAAAGTCTCTGGACTTTTAGTTCCTTTATTCTCTATACTATACTCGGTTTCAAATATTTTAAAAATACGATCCGCAGCTACCATACCCATTTGAAGAGTATTGAACTTATCTGCTATTTGCCTCAAAGGTCTGAATAACATTTGTGACATTTGGATGAATAAGAAAATAGTTCCTAGGGAAACTGCGCCTCCTGAAATGACATTTAAACCTCCGTACCAAACAAGCAAACCAATGGTGACAGATGAAGAAATTTCAGCAACCGGAAAAAAAATGGAGTTAAACCAAACTGTTTTTAACCATGCCTTTTTGTGCTTTTTATTTATCGCGACAAATTGATCATATTCAATCTTTTCTCGGTGAAAGATTTGCACAATTTTCATCCCACTAAGTCTTTCCTGAACAAATGAATTCAGATTCGCAACTTGAAAACGAACTTCTTCAAAAGCTTTTTTCATCGATTTTTGAAACAATCGTGTAGCGTACAATATTATTGGAAGTATGGAAAATACTATCAAGGTCAACGACCAGTCCACGTATATCATAACTCCAATCACCAGAACCATTTTAAGTAGGTCAGCAATAATCATAAAGAGACCCTGGGAAAAAATACTTGCTATAGTTTCAATATCATTTACGGCTCTTGTTACTAACCTTCCAACAGCAGTCTTGTCAAAAAAACTCATCTTAAAAAAAATGATTTTATTAAATAATTGCATTCGCAAGTCTCTTATCACCTTTTGCCCCAACCAATTGGCATAAAAGACAAATAAAAACTGGAAAATCACTTCTAAAAATAAAGCGACAAGCATAAAGCCAACAAATAGCAACAAGCCGTCGTAGTTCTTGGGCCTGATGTAATCATCTACCGTGATTTTAAGGAGATAAGGTGTTAATGTTGAAAAAACAGAGAGCAGAATTGCTGAAACTAAAACAAAGTAATAGGTTCTCTTAAATGGCTTTACAAAAGCCATCAATTTTGAGAAAAGATTTAAATCAAATATTTTACCGCTGACTTTAGCCATGTTCTAAATATATTGAATTTGGATATTCTATATGAGTTAAAAAAAGTCCTTCAGCTGGAACTGAATACCCTGCCAAAGAACGGTTTTTACTTTCAATTACAGTATGCATCTCTTGAATATTTTTTTTACCCAACCCTACCTCGATCAATGTTCCTACAATGGCTCGAACCATGTTTCGTAAAAAGCGATTTGCGGTGATGGTAAACACTAATCCTGTTTCACTTTTTTCCCAAACTGCTTTACTGATGATGCAAATAAAGGTTTTAACATCGGTATGTGCTTTAGAAAAACACTCAAAATCCTGATACTCTAAGAGAATTGAAGCTGCTTTATTCATTAGCTGCACATCCAAGGGCTTATACAAACTGTAACTAATACCCTGAACAAAAGGAGACTTTAAATTGTTCAAATGATATTCATAAGTTCTGCTGAGGGCATCAAAACGGGCGTGGGTTTTCGGTTTGACTTCTCGAATTCGAATCACGGCAATGTCATTCGGTAAAAACTGATTCAGCCTAAAAATTAATTGTTCTACATCATTTATTTCACTATCGAAATGAGCAAACATTTGTTTAGCGTGAACTCCTGTATCCGTTCTTCCCGCGGCGGTTAATGGGGTTTGCTGTTTTAAAAGAACTTCCAGTGCATTTTCCAAAACCTCTTGCACACTAAGGGCATTGGGTTGCCGCTGCCATCCGTGAAAAGCTGAGCCAGAATATGAAAATTCTAAAAAAAAGCGCTTGGAATTCATTTACAGCAAAGATACTTGGAATTATTTGCAGATACAATTCGAATAAGCTGCGATTCGACGAATAATTATAAATTCACTTTCCCTACTTTTACCATATAAATTTTTCTAGTGAAAAAAATAGTACTCCTTTCCGATACTCATGGTTTTATCGATCAAAAGATTAAAGATTATGTAGCCAAAGCTGATGAGGTTTGGCATGCAGGTGATATTGGCAAGACAAGTATTTTAGACGAGTTAGCTTCTATAAAACCTCTACGGGCAGTTTACGGTAATATTGACAGTCATAAAATCCGTCAGCAGGCTGCTGAAATTCTCAGTTTTAATTGTGAAGGTATTGATGTAATGATGACCCATATAGCTGGATATCCTGGAAACTACAATGCCAGAGCAAAAAATCTTATTACAACAGAAAGACCAGTTCTTTTTATATGTGGCCATTCGCATATTCTTAAAGTAATGCGGGATAAGAATTACGGTCATTTACACATGAATCCTGGGGCAGTTGGTATTTCAGGTTTCCATAAAATAAGAACCTTACTCCGTTTTGAGTTAGATACTGGCGAAATCAAAAATCTAGAGGCTATTGAATTGGGGTTTCGTGGGGCGCTATCGAATGCGGTCAACGGAGCGGACTAAAGCATTGTCATTACGAATGCCTCTTCTTGCAAGCCAAGTCAAAACTACCGTAATGAATGATAGCAATATGGCAATTTCTGTAAAATTTATATCATCAGAAAGATCAAAACTAGGCAGTAGCAGTCCAATTTGAAGCAATTGTTGTATACTGATGATTAAAACCACTAATGACTGTAATGAGCGCTTTTTAAATAAAAATAAGGACAGCAACAGTAAAACTGGAGCGATTAAAAAGCCATAATTATCCCTGTAAGCTTGACTAATTCCCTCATCAAATTCAATGTTGATTGATAGATTAAAAACAATAACTCCTACTATAAACGCAATAAGCAAATACAAAGATTGAATACGTTGAATCATTTTTTGATTTTTGACAAAATTAAGTTTTTTTTAAAACCAGTTATTTTAAATTAAAAATTTGTAATATTGTTCTTCTACAAAATACTTCTGCTCTTGAAAGAATTCTTTCTGATTAAGAGCTACAATCTAATAACTTCATGTACGAAATAGCTACTCTTAAAACAAAGAAATTACCTGAATTACAGGAAATCGCAAAAAAAATTGGGATCAAAAGAATTACAGGTCTTAAAAAATTAGATCTTATTTACCAAATAGTTGATTTTATAGCCTCCAGACCGGATGAAGAGTCCAAAAGCGAAAAACCTAAAGAAACATCTCCTCCCGAGGAAAAAAAGATATCGATTAAGGTGCTCCCAGTACAAAAATCAAAACCAAAGCCCCAAAAAGAGAATCAACATCACCAAAAAAACAACTACCCCAATCAAAAAAAATCAGTACAGCATCAAAACAACAATAACCCCAACAAAAACGGTGCTCAAAAAAGAAATGATAACCAAAACAAAAACCGTCAAGACCATAATCACAACAAAGACAATAAAAGTAGATATCGTCAACCAGACTTTGAATTTGATGGAATAGTGGAAACAGAAGGTGTTTTAGAAATGATGTCAGAAGGGTATGGATTTCTCCGCTCTTCGGATTACAATTATCTTTCATCTCCAGACGATGTATATGTCTCTCAGTCTCAGATTCGTCTTTTTGGACTAAAAACAGGGGACACAGTCCTGGGTTCTGTTCGACCACCTAAAGAAGGAGAAAAATATTTCCCCTTAATTAAGGTGGATAAAATTAATGGACTAGATCCTAAAGTCGTTCGTGACCGGGTTTCATTCGAACATTTAACCCCTCTTTTTCCCCAAGAAAAATTCAACCTTGCGGACAAGCAAAGTACGATCTCAACTCGGATTATGGACTTGTTTTCACCAATTGGAAAAGGTCAAAGAGGAATGATTGTATCACAACCCAAGACTGGTAAAACCATGCTGTTAAAAGATATTGCAAATGCAATTGCAGCTAATCATCCAGAAGTTTATCAATTAATTCTTCTTATCGATGAACGTCCTGAGGAGGTTACTGATATGCAGCGAAATGTGGATGGTGAAGTAGTCGCTTCTACATTTGATGAGCCAGCTGATCGACACGTAAAAGTTGCCAACATCGTTTTAGAAAAGGCGAAGCGTTTAGTAGAATGTGGTCACGATGTGGTTATCCTGTTAGACTCTATCACTCGCCTTGCCCGAGCTTACAATACCGTCCAACCAGCCTCTGGTAAAATATTAAGTGGGGGTGTCGATGCAAATGCTCTTCATAAACCCAAACGTTTTTTCGGAGCAGCTCGAAATATTGAAAACGGAGGATCACTTTCTATCATCGCAACTGCTTTAACCGAAACGGGATCTAAAATGGACGAAGTGATCTTCGAAGAATTTAAAGGAACAGGTAATATGGAGCTTCAATTGGATCGCCGTATAGCGAACCGACGTATTTTCCCAGCCATTGATTTAGTGTCTTCTAGCACAAGAAGAGATGACCTACTATTGGATGAAAACACCATTAAAAGAATGTGGATCATGAGAAAGTATTTGGCAGACATGAACCCCGTTGAAGCTATGGAATTCATTAACGATAGATTCCAAAGAACACAAAGCAATGAAGAATTCTTGATTTCTATGAATTCATAATGCAGTTAATCTTTATAAATAAAAAAGGCCCCTAAGTAATTAGGAGCCTTTTTTATATTTATTAATCTTTACGACTATAAGGAGGCAATGTGATTTGCGAGCTTTGATTTTAGGTTTGCTGCTTTGTTAGCATGAATTATATTCTTCTTTGCTAATTTATCAATAAGAGAAACTACGGAAGGATACATTTTATTCGCTTCTTTTTTACTTGTCAGTTCTCTCAGCTTTTTAATCGCGTTTCTAGTAGTCTTATGCTGGAAGCGATTTAGTAGCCTTTTTTTGTTGTTTGATCGAATGCGTTTTAGAGCAGATTTATGATTTGCCATAATTAAATTTAGTTTGTAGCCCGTAGGGGAGTCGAACCCCTCTTTCCAGGATGAAAACCTGGCGTCCTAACCGATAGACGAACGGGCCATATTTTTTCGTGCGCAAATGTACACGTAAAAATGTTATTAAACAACCCTTACTTAAAACAATTACTAATACGCTTTTGCAAAAAGAACTCGTTGCGTCGATGGATTTCCAGAGTACACACATTCACCCACTTCTTCTTTAGCCTCCAACGGGATGCAACGAATGGTCGCTTTAGTTATTTTTTTTATGGCTTCTTCTGTTTCTGCTGTACCATCCCAATGGGCAGAAACAAAACCTCCTTTTCCTTCAATAACAGCCTTAAACTCGTCAAAATCGTTGACTTCTGTGATATGATTTTTTCTAAAATCTACTGCTTTTTGAAACAAATCTCCTTGAATCATGTCCAGTTGGTTGGTTATAAAATCAACCAGTTTATTCTGATCCACTTCAGTTTTATTTAACGTGTCTCTTCGAGCAACTTCTACAGTACCTTTTTCAAGATCCTTAGGGCCGATTGCAACTCTTAACGGAACACCCTTTAATTCATATTCGTTAAACTTAAAGCCTGGCTTAAACTTATCTCTATTATCAAATTTAACCCGAACGCCCATTTGCTCTAGTTCTGCTTTCATCCCCTCTATGAGCTCAGCGATTTTAGCTTGTTGTTCTTCTCCTCTGTATATAGGAACAAATACAACTTGGATTGGTGCTAAATTGGGTGGTAAAACTAAGCCATTATCGTCACTATGAGTCATGATCAATGCCCCAATAAGACGGGTTGAAACCCCCCATGATGTTGCCCAAACGTATTCTAATCCTCCCTCGGCAGTGGCGTATTTAACGTCAAAAGCTTTTGCAAAATTTTGACCCAAAAAGTGAGAGGTCCCTGCCTGTAAAGCCTTTCCGTCCTGCATTAATGCCTCAATACAATAGGTCTCTTCTGCACCTGCAAAACGCTCACTGGCAGTTTTAGTCCCCTGAATTACTGGGATAGCCATATAATTTTCAAGAAAGTCTGCATAGACTTGATTCATAAGCACAGTCTCCTCTAGAGCCTCGTTTTTGGTGGCATGAGCTGTATGGCCTTCTTGCCATAAAAATTCTGCTGTTCTCAAAAACAAACGCGTTCGCATTTCCCAACGAACTACATTTGCCCATTGATTAATTAAAATGGGTAAATCCCTGTAGGATTGAATCCACGATTTATAAGTATTCCAAATGACTGCCTCACTTGTTGGACGGACAACCAACTCCTCCTCTAGTTTTGCTTTGGGATCAACTTTTAACTTTCCTGGATTATCATCATCATTTTGCAATCTGTAATGGGTTACTACGGCACATTCTTTTGCAAAACCTTCCGCATTTTTTTCCTCTGCTTCAAACAAGCTCTTAGGAACAAAGAGGGGAAAATAGGCATTTTCATGTCCTGTAGCTTTAAACATTTTATCCAACTCCGCTTGCATTTTTTCCCAAATGGCGTAACCGTAAGGTTTTATGATCATACATCCGCGGACAGCGGAATTTTCTGCTAAATCTGCATTGACAACAATTTCGTTGTACCACTTTGAATAGTCTTTTTCTCTCGAAGTTAATTTAGCTCCCATAAATTTTTGGCATAGATTTTGCCTATATTTGATTATTAAAATTCTTTGTTGTTCAAAGCTAAACTTTTTGAACCACATCTCTAAAAAGATTGATCATGAATGCACAAACAAACATCCAAAAAATTAAAGGTTTGTTTATTGCTTTAACAGCTTCTCTAACCTTAGTTGGTTGTGGTAGTTTTCAAGGTGCATCTTATTTTTCATCTGATGGGATCTACAACACTAAGACCCAGGTGAGAACAGAAAGAACAGTAAGACCCCAGCGAACAAACTCAAATAACAGTTCCTATTACTCAGAGTATTTTAAAGATTCAGCAGCAAGTACTGTAGCAGAAAATGAAATCTTTTTTACAGATACTGACAACTATACATCTGAACAGAATTATACAGATGAAAACAATTATGTTGAGTCTTCTCAAATTCCTTGGGGAGGAAAAACATCTCAAACAGAAGTGGTCATTATTAATAGAAGTCCAAACTTTATGTGGGGACTCTCAGGCTTCGCCTTTAGAGCTTCACCGTTTTGGAATGGCTACTTCTACAACGACCCCTTCCATTTTGGATATGGTGGCTTTAGAAGCCCTTTTATGAATCCTTATTACGGCTATAGAGGTTTTACAGGTATTTGGAGCTATGACCCCTTTTTCGATCCTTTTAGCTATTACCCTGGCTATATTTGGGGAGGTTGGAATAGATGGAACCGTTGGAACAGATTGGGCGATCAAGGTTACGGTCATCATGATTATCACAAAGGAAGCGACTATGCCTCTACTGTGGCGCGTATTAAATCTGGTCGTGGCGAAAAAAATTATGAAGATTCAAGAAGAACAAATAGTAGAGTACAGGAGCGCAATGCAAAAACTCAGAATCTTGATGTTAAAGTACCCAGCCTTAATCGTTTAAATGTTGGTCGAGGTATAAACTCGCTTGGCAATGTCTATATGCTAACCAACCGCAGGGACAACATTAACCCTGATTCAAAACTCAGTGGAAGATCTAACACCAAAAGACCCGTTTATGGTAGCAATTCCATTTCTACTAATCAAAACAGATCGATTCGCACTAATTCACCTAAAGGGTCTCAAACAAATTCAAGAGGGAGATTTACTCAATCGCGTTATGGTTTAGGAAATCGAACCAGAGTTAATACAACCTCGCCTAGGACAAATAATAGACGTCCAGCGGTAAACAGAAGTTCCCAAACGCCTAAACGTACTTCTACCCAACCTCCAAGAAGGGTGAATGGAAATAACAGCTACAATAATAACAACAGCTCAAGAAGAACACATCAAGGTAGCTCTAGCTACAGGAGGAGTTCTTCAACCTCCCGATCGTACAATTCAGGGAGTTCAAGATCCTCAAGTTCCAGTAGTGGTAGAAGTTCATCCAGCGGTCGAAGAAACCCATAATCTCAAAATTTATTACAACACCCATGCGTAATTTTTATATACTACTTATGGCTCTACTTTTTATGCAAATATCTGTTTCTCAGACAGTTAATGATGTAACGGTCTTTCTGTCAGAAGAATTAAACGGTTCTGCACGATACAATAGTATGGCAGGTGCCTTTGGTGCGCTTGGAGGAGATCTGACAGCAGTTTCAATGAATCCAGCAGGTTCTTCTGTTTTTCTTCATTCCGAATTTGGAGGTACATTAAACTACGTCAACAGTTCAATTGAAAGCTCCTATTTTGGAAGCAGAACCAATAAAGAAGACAACAACTTAAAGTTCGATCAGATAGGAGCCATGTTTATTTTTAACAATACAAATCCTGAAAGTTCATGGACACGTCTCGCTACAGGAATTAATAGCCACAGAGTTTCCAAGTTTGATTATAAGGCCTTAGTTTCAGGAATAAATTCAAGGGGTATTGATACTTATTTTCTTCATTTTGCTGATGGTTTAAACTTTGAAAACCTTCCTCTCTACGAAGGAGAAACTATAGAAGAGGTCTACCGTGTTTTAGGTGAAGAGAACAGTTTTGCAGCACAACAAGCGTTTTTGGGTTATCAATCTTACATCATCAATCCATTTAGTTTAGAAGATGGAGAAACTCAATATTATTCAAATGTAGAATATGGAAAGCTAGACCACAGATTAGATATTTTATCGAAGGGTTCACACAGAAAAACAGCATTGAATTTTAGTGGATTGTATAAAAATATATTGCACTTGGGTATCAATTTAAACCTTCATAAAATAGAATATCATTTTGATCAAAGCTTTAATGAAACAGATCAAAATAGTGAATCTCCAGTTTACAATATAGATTTTGAAAATGGACTTAGCAGTTTTGGACAGGGTGTTTCTGTTCAAATCGGAGCCATAGTCCGACTTAAAAACTTGAGGTTGGGGTTGACGTATGATTCCCCTCAATTCTTTGAAATTTCAGATCAAACTAAGCAGAAGGTTTCTTCCTTTTATATAGATCAAGGCTCCGTTGTTAAAGAAACTATTGACCCTAATATTATAAATTCATATGAAGCTTATCTGATTAACCTTCCATCAAAAACAACCTTAAGTGCTGCCTATGTCTTTGGTGGGAAAGGTCTACTTTCTTTAGATTACGGCATACAAAATGCTGCCAACACAGTCTTGAGTAGAAATAGTGGTAGTGGATATCTGGACAACTTAACGTCTAGCTTACCCAATACTTTTGTATCGATTCAAACCATAAAAGTTGGTGGTGAGTACCGATTTAATGACATCAGCCTAAGAGCAGGTATTCTCAATCAAAATAACGCACATAAAAGTGTCAGTACTTCAGATCATGCATTTACTTTTGGTTTAGGACTTGACTTTGGCTCAAACACTCTGAATTTGTCTTTCGTCCAGCTCAATAATACTAAAAAGTTTAATATGTTTTCTGAGGGATTAACCGATCCCTACACACTATCCAATAACATCTCACAGGTGAGCTTGAGCTACAATATAAAACTTTGATAGGTTGTTCACTCTTTTTTCCTTGTAGAAATTGAGTATATTTGTAGGCATCTTTAGAATCTATGAAACTAGAAAAATTAACCAATGAAAGCGTCGCTCAGACTGGGGATGACCATTTTTCATCTTCTGCAATTACACCTTTAAAAGCAGATGCTTTCAAAAAAACTGACTCAGAGAAAATTCTCCTGATTCAAAAACACTTTGAAGCTATTTTAGACACTTTGGGAATGGACTTGACGGATGATAGTTTAAAAGGAACTCCACTTCGCGTTGCAAAAATGTATGTAAATGAAATTTTTGGTGGTCTTCATCCCGATAAAAAACCAGTGGCCTCCACCTTTAAAAACTCCTACAAATACGGTGAAATGTTGGTAGAAAAAAACATTACCTTATACTCCACTTGCGAACACCATTTATTACCAATCGTTGGGAAAGCCCATGTAGCTTATATCTCAAATGGTACGGTAGTAGGACTCTCTAAGATGAATCGTATAGTGGAATATTACGCTACAAGACCTCAGGTTCAAGAGCGACTAACCCTTCAAATTGTCCAAGAGCTGCAATCCACTTTAGGTACTAAAGACGTGGCCTGTGTTGTCGATGCTAAGCATTTGTGTGTTAATTCCAGAGGAATTAGTGATGTAGCAAGCAGTACAGTGACGAGTGAATTCGGTGGTGAATTTAAGTCAGAGGACAAAAAGCGAGAATTTTTAGATTATATCCAATTAGATACCAAATTCTGATGGAGCAAGCGTTAGCTGTTTACAATTCACTAAGTGGAAAAAAAGAATCTTTTAAGCCCTTTTACCCG
>Ga0228617_1000646_pt1 | contig 16843 bp, 24 predicted proteins | sample 18DmetaG_FD_190061 | JGI IMG/M metagenome (GOLD analysis project Ga0228617, IMG submission 190061) | Seawater microbial communities from Monterey Bay, California, United States - 18D | ecosystem: Environmental > Aquatic > Marine > Coastal | place: USA: California | collected 2016-10-20
TAAAAAGCTAGAGTTTACCAAAGGACCGAAAGTAGTTAAAACCTTCGAGTAAATATTCAAAATCAATTATATCAAATTAAATTAAATGCAAGAATTAAAGTTAGTTAAAAATCTGGCTTTTGGTGATGGTGCCAGAAGTCAGATATTAACTGGGGTTGAAAAACTTACTAATGCAGTAGGTTCAACTTTAGGAGCAAGTGGTAAATGTGTTATACTAGAAGATAGTAATGGTGCACCACAAATAACAAAAGATGGAGTAACAGTTGCTAATAGCATTACGTTACAGGATCCATTAGAAAACATCGGAGCTACGCTAATTAAACAAGCAGCTCAAAGAACAGTATCAGATGCAGGTGATGGAACAACTACAGCTACAGTGTTAGCTAAAGCCATACTAGATCAAGCTACAGAACATTCTCTTCTTGATAATCCAAGAGAAATGAAACAAGGTATTGAATCAGGTGTTGATAAAGTTATAAAGTATTTAAATAAAAAATCTAAAAAGGTTACTGGTAAAAAGATTGATCAAGTAGCTACTATATCTGCTAACAATGATAAAGAATTAGGCAAAGTTATAGGTGAAGCATTTAGATTAGTAGATGAAACAGGTGTTGTTATGATGGAAACAAATGAACAACCTGAAACTGTAGTAGAGTTAATAGAGGGTGTTCAGTATGACCAAGCGTTAAAAAACAACCATTTTATTACTAATAAAGAAAAAGGGACTGCGGAACTTGAAAACCCTCTAGTGTTGATAGTTGAATCGCAAATACCTAATATTAGAAAGATACAGTCTGTTTTAGAATATATTATTAAAAATGGTAAGAGTTTACTTATCATTGCAGATGTTGACCAACAAGTAGTTTCTGCGCTGGCTATGAATAAAACGAAGGGCAATATAAAGGTTAACATTATAGACGCACCAGTATATGGAATCAGTAAAAAAGACGTGCTAAGCGATCTATGTGCTGTAACTGGTGCTACACTTATTAACGAAGACCTAGGAGATGATATGGATATTATACAGCCTGAGCATTTAGGAACATGTATTAAATCTGTAACTAACCATGAGGAAACAATATTAAAAGTTGATTTAGCTGATAATACAGAAGTTAAAGAAACTATTGCTTTGTTAGAAAAGAATATAAAAGAAACTAAAAACCCTAATATTATAATTAGACTAGAGAAACGATTAGCTAAGTTAAAAGCTAAAGTTGCTACAGTTAAAGTTGGGGCTAACTCTGAGATAGAATTAAAAGAGAAGAGAGATAGAGTTGAAGACGCTATTTGCGCTACAAAAGCCGCGATTAAAGAAGGTATAGTACCAGGTGGTGGTATAGCTCTTTTAAATGCTAGCTTTAATTTAAAACCAACCTGTATAGGTGAGGAAGTATTATACCAAGCTATAAGAAGACCTTATGAATTAATATTAAAAAATGCAGGGGTTGAAGAATTAAAAAAGCTTGAAGAAGGTAAAGGATTAGATGTGGTTACAGGAAATACGGTGGATATGGTAAAAGCCGGAATTATAGATCCTTTGTTAGTTACTAAGAGTGCATTAGCTAACGCGGCTTCAGTAGCTACAACTATATTATCAACTGATTGTGTAATCAATAATGTGAGAGTATGAAAGCGGTAGGTAAATATATAGTTATAGATCCTATCAAGGAAGTTGATACGACTACAAAAGGAGGTTTAATTCTAGCTGAAAAGCAAAGAGAAGATATAAGATACAGAAGAGCTAAGGTTGTAGAACCTGGCTCTGATGTTAAAGTATTAAAAAAAGGTGATGAAGTTTATTATGATAAATCAGCTGGATTTAATATAGAAATAAAAAAAGAAAACTATAAAGTCATTAAAGAACATGACGTTGTTATAATATTATAAAACAAGAGCAATGGCAAGAGAGGTTAAAAGATCAGAAGGAATTAAAACAGTCTCAAGAACAGACAGACAAGGAAATCTTAAAAGTGAAAAAACTGTGTATAAAGGCGCGGATGGTTATAAAGAAAAAACAAAACTAAAAGTGTCTCCAAAAAAAGATTCAACTAGTAAACCTCAAGCTACTTTAACAACAACAATAAAAAGCAAAGGTGGATCAAAAGAGATAATAGAAAGAAAAGGTGATTACGATTCTGATTACGAGTATATACGTGGAAACAACAAAACTATATTAGATAGAAAACCACGCAAAGAAAGAAGAGACATGAAAAGATCATCTATAATGATGAAAAAAATTAAAAATCCTCAGAAAAAATACTAATGAGGTTACACTCATCAGATTTAAAAGAATTAAATTTACTAAAACATTACAGGATTATACGAAAGTGGGCTTGTAAAACAAACGAACTAACAGATGCAGATCTAGAGCTACTAATTTACTTAGATGCTATAGATATGTTTACTAAAGATGATTTTATAAAAGGTACGTACTCATTTAGCTGGGATAACAGGCGCTGGAACAGATTATTGAAACAAGGGTGGATCGTAGTGTGGAGAAAACGAAACCGCACCACTCAAAAATATCACATATATAAAGTATCCTATAAGTGCAAGCAGCTAATTAGTAGAATGTATCGTATTATGCTAGGCGAAGAAGATATGCCTACAACAAAATTAGAAAAAAGTAATAGATATAGTTACAAAGTAATAACAAAAGCAATAGATTATGCCAACAAAGACAAGTAGTCCTTTTACTCAAATGAGTTTGCCAGTTTTAAATGCTAGACCAGCTCAACCAATTGAGATAGATTACAAAATGCCAGAGCTTAAAACTGCAAAAAGTCCTACGCCTAAAAAATCTTTAGGTAGTTTTACTTCTGCAGAGTCAGATGTATTAAGCATGGGGCTAGGTGCTGCTTCAAACTTTGTAGGTCCTAAAGGTATTGAAGATCCTAATTTTAGTGGAAAATATGCACAACAAAAAGCTTTAGAATTTGGAGCAAAAGGCATGCAGTTTGGTGGTCCAGTTGGAGCGTTTTTTGGCGCAGTAGGTGGTTTAGGATATGGCTTAATAAAAGGTCAAGATATAAAAGCTGATTATTTAATGAGTGAGCAAGATAAATTAATAGCAGATGAAAGAAAACAAGAAGATAAACAAAAATACGAAATGATGGAAGAGTATAATTCACCTGCAACTATGTCAGGAAAACCAATTAAAGCATTAACACAAATGCAAGGAACTATAGCGCGTAACATGAGCGCTAAACAACACAATACAAATCAAAAAATGAACGCTTTAGCTATGAGCGGTATACCTGCTGCGTTAACTTTAAAAGGTGATCAATACAAGATTGATGCTAATAAAGATGGTAAAATAACAGGTGAAGATTTTGAAATACTAAAAAATAAATAATTATGCCAAGTTACGGAGAGTATCAAAAACCTGCAGGAGTATTAAAACCTTGTGGATGTGATAGTATGTGCGGATGCCATACTAAAAAGAATATACCAGGTATAGAGAACAATATACCTTATAAAGGAAACGCTGTTCTCAACGCTAACAAATGATAGGTGTAGAAGACTTGAAGCTGTATTTATTAAATGCATCTTCTTTTGCTTTAGCTAGTCTAAACTGGATAGAGCCTGCATTAGAGATTTTATTACTAGCTTTAACTATTGGATATACTATCCACAAATGGTTGCTAATACATAAGAAAAACAAATGAGAAGTATAAACGAGATTATAGTACATTGCTCCGCCACGAGAGAAGGACAACATATACCTGTTGAAACTATTAAGAAGTGGCATACAGAAGGTAGAGGTTGGACAGACATAGGCTACCATTTTTATATAGAACTCGATGGTACTATTAAAAAAGGAAGAGATATAGATAAATCAGGGGCCCATACGAAAGGGCACAATCGTAATTCGATAGGAATTTGCTATTGCGGAGGCGTAGAAAGCGATGGTAAAACACCAAAGGATACTAGAACACCAGAACAAAAAGAAAGTTTGTTACACGTCCTTAAAACGTTAATGGCGATGTATCCGCTTGCTACTATTTATTCACACAATGAGTTTGCTAATAAAGCATGCCCATCATTTGATGCCACTAAAGAATATGAAAATCTCTGAATCAACTGAATTTAAAATAGATTTAAAAACTGTAATTGGAATAATAATGCTAACTACAACTTTAGTTGGCATGTATTACACTTTACAAGAAGATATAGCTTTAGCTAAAACGCTTCCGCCAGTTGAAGTAACTCGTTTAGAATATGAGCTTAAAGAAGATTGGAACGAAAAAATGATTATGCAGTTGAAAGATCAAGTGGAAGTGTTAGAAGAAACGACTGACATATTAAAAGAAGAAATTAAAATAACATCAGCTATGATACAAGATGGTACTGAAGCTGATGCTATGCTAGATGAGTTAAATGCTAAACTAGAAGAATTAAAAAACAAAAAACCTAAAACAACTATTATAGTAAAAGAGGTTGAAGTTAAAAAACGTAGATAATGGGAAAAATATCAGGACCTTGTAAAGCGGCAGCAAAAAGAAAATTTAAAGTATGGCCAAGTGCTTATGCTAGTGGATGGGGAGTTAGATGTACTAAAGCTGGTGGACCAAGTAAAATAGGTAAAAGTAAAAAGAAAAAGTAATGGCTAAGACTAAAGGCGGTGGAACTAAAAAAGTTTGTTTACCTGCGGCTAAAGTAAGGTCAATGAGTAAAGCTGAAAAGGATAAAGTAGTTAGAGCTAAGAGATCCGCGGCTAAATCAGGTAAGTATAAAAGATCTAGTAAATCAAATGTTAAAGGTGCTAGAAAAAAAGGCGCTACACTTCGTGATTGGTTTGAGAAAGAAAACTGGATTAATGTAGCCACAGGTAGACCTTGTGGTGAATCAACTAAAAAGAAAAAATAAATAATGTATACTCAACCAAGTGCTCCTTTTGAAAAAAAAGGTAGAATAAGAAAAACAACTAAAGGTAAAGGTAGAAACTTCAGAACAACTGAAGAAGGCGCTGGTATGACTGCTAAGGGAGTTGAAGAGTATAGAAAGAAAAACCCAGGTAGCAAACTTAAAACTGCTGTGACTGGAAAAGTTAAACCAGGTAGTAAAGCTGCTAAAAGAAGAAAATCATTTTGTGCTAGATCAAAAGGTTGGAAAAGCGAAAGAGGATTAGCCGCTAGAAAAAGATGGAAATGTTAACATGAGTTTTAAATTAAAATCACCTTATAATGTAGATAACACTCCTATATATTTTGTAAAGGAAGAAGATGGTGTTTTAGGCAGAACCAATATGAATTGTTCTATTACTATTAACGACAAAGTAAAAGACCAAAAACAAATTAAAGAAATTATAAATCATGAAATGGTTCACGTTAAACAAATAAAAGACGGTAGACTAGCTTATGATGATAAAAACATTTACCACAGAAAAAGTGGTAAAGGTAAATGGAAAGTTAAAAAAAGAAGTAAACAAGTGGATGGTTCCCCAATAAACTGGTGGGAAAAAGAAGCTTATAAAAAATAAAGTTATGGGTTACAAAAGCGATGCTCAAAGAAAAGCAGTACATGCTTCTAAAGCTGAAAAATCAGGTTTGAAAGCTAAATCACCTTACATGATGTACGGTAAAAAGTCAGATGTTATGATGAGCGAAAGTCCACTTGCTAAATATGGATGTTCTAAAAAATACAAAAAAAGGTAAGTAGTGGCTGAAGTTAAAAAATTTAACGAAACTAAAATAGGGGCTTTTCTAGCTAGTAAAGCTCCTAAGGTTTTATCTGCGTTAGGTGATGTATTACCTAACCAAGGAACGCTAGGTGTAGTAAAAAATCTTATAACAAGTGATACTAAGATTAAAGCTGTTGATAAGGAACAAGCATTAAAACTTATTGAACAAGATCTTCAAGAATTAAAAGAAGTATCTAGTAGATGGAGAGCTGATATGAAATCAGATTCATGGCTTAGTAAAAATACTAGACCATTAGCTTTAGTATTTTTAACAGTATCTGCAGTTTTCATGATGGCTGTAGATTCATTTCATTTACAATTTGATGTAGATGAATCATGGATAAACTTATTAAAAACGTTACTGGTAACAGTATATGTAGCATACTTCGGAAGTCGTGGTGCTGAAAAAATTACAAAAATAAATAAATAAAAAATGGCAATAAAAGGATTAGCGGGCAATGAAATGGCTCAACCAAGAGTATTTGCTCACGATGCGGTAGCTATAAGTGGTAGTGCTACTCAAATAGCAGGAACTGAAAATAGAGGTTGTTGCTTATATGTAGGTACAGGAGGTAGTATAGTGGTGAGAATGGAAGGTTCTTCTACTGATGTTACTTTTACTAATGTACCAAATGGCACGTTTATGCCTGTATTAGTTACACACTACATAAGTGGAGGAAGCGATATATTAGCTTTATTTTAAAGTAAATGATATTAGGTATAAGATATACTATTCCTACTTACAAGAGACCTAGCGGTGGATCTACACCGCCTCCACCACCAACTAATTTAATTTTATTGGAAAATGGTGTTGACTTTATATTGCTTGAAGGAAGTACTACTGATAAAATAGAATTAGAATAAAAAAAATAAAAAAATGGCAAATACAAAAATAAGTTCATTTCCCCAAGTATTAAACAACGATATAAGGCAAATGACTTCTATTGCGGGAGCTGGAAACACATTATCAGCAAATAATGTTAATGTAAAAATAAGCGGAAGCAGTTTATTAAACAGTCTAGAAGCTTTACTTGATTTAAGCTCTTTTTCAACAGGAACTCTTCCAGTATTAAGAGGAGGGACAGGAGCTACTTCATTTACAACTAATGGTGTATTAATAGGTAATGCATCCAATGCTATATCAGCCACGGCAGAACTAGCAGATGGTGAATTACTAATTGGTAGTGCAGGAAATGCGCCTGTGCCTGCCACACTAACAGCTGGAACAGGTATAACAGTTACAAATGGTAGTGGATCTATAACTATAGCTAATAGCGCTCCTGATCAAACAGTTGCTTTAACAGGCGGTACAGGCATTAGTACGTCTGGAACATATCCTAATTTTACTATAACAAATAACGCTCCTGATCAGACCGTAGCACTAACTGGTGGTGCAGGTATTAGTACATCAGGCACTTATCCTAATTTCACTATAACTAACGATTCTCCTAATCAAGCTACACCAGCTGCCGGTAGTTCAGGTCAATTACAATATAATGATGGATCTAATGGTTTTGCAGCTACATCTGATATGGTTTATACAACTGATCAGCTAAAAGTTCAAAACTCTATTTACTTAGATGGCAATGGATCTGATGCTGGTATAGTTAAACTAGGCTGTGAATCAGCTGGAGCATCTCATTATGTAGGTTTAGAAGGTCCAACTCACGCAGGTAGTAATAGTTATATTATTAAATTTCCAGATCCTGATCCTTCAGTTGGTAAAATACTAAAAGTAAGTAGTTTTTCTTTTGATAAAGCAGTCATGGAGTGGGCTGATGATAATAATACTGATACTAGTATATATGCCGCTGATGGATCTTTAACAGGTGCTAGAACAGTTACTATGGGAGCTAATAACTTAACGTTTGCTAGTACAACAGCTGGTCAAGAAGTTAAGTTTGAAAAAAATGTTAGAATAGATGGTCAGTCTTATACTCCTTTAGAGACTATTTCATCTACCAACTCTTGGACACCTGATTGGGACAGTGGTAATGTACAAACAATGGAACTTACTGCAGCAACTACCATAAATGACCCATCAAATATAGAGGTTGGAGCGACTTACATAATAATATTAAAACAAGATGGCGATGGCAGCCATACAGTTACTTGGGGGAACGCTTATAATTTTCCAAGTGCAACAGCGCCTACACTAACTACAGGAGCTAACAAAGCAGATGTAATAACTTTGGTTGCTTACAGTTCAGCTGTTTTAATGTGTACTTCAGTATTAGATTTCGAAACAACGTAAATTAAAACATAATAATATATGTTTCCATTTCCTTTTAGTTTTCTCGGCTCAGCAATAGTGCCAGACGTACCAGTAGAGCAAATAGCTAATGCGAAAGCTATGTCATTTAATGGAACAGATCAATATGTGGATAATGAAATTATAAATTTAGGTGCTAATTGTACTGTTTCAATGTGGTTCAAGCCTACTACAAGTTCTACAGATTATGTGTTACTTGGTAGCTCTTCTCTTGGTTATAATTATTTAGTTAGGTATATATCACAAAATCTTTATGTTTCTACTGGAGGAGGTGTTTATTTAACCTTTTCTATTGCAAGCAATATTGTTGTAAATTCTTGGAACTATTTAGCAATAGAAAAAACTACAGACACAGTTACTATGTATTTAAAAAATGAAAATGGAGAGTTTAGCCAAAGTTCTACAAACGCAGGTATATCAACTTTAAGTTTAAGTTTAGACAGAATAGGAGCAAGGTCTGTTAATCCAGCATCAATACTATTTAATGGTCAAATAGACGAGGTAGCAGCATTCAATACAGCATTATCAGCTAATAAAATCCAACAAATATACGATGCTACAGCAGTAGTAGATGGTGTACCACAAACAGCAAACTTATTTACAGGTGGACTGTCGTCCTCTCTTGTATATTGGAACCGAATGGGAGATAGTTAAATTATAGAATATGTCAGCAAAGTATAAAAGTCCAAGTTTTTTATTACCTAACGAGTTAAATACCTCAGCTAACACAGCTAATGATACTGGTGTCAATAGTTTGTATTCTATGGATTTTGATGGTACAAATTATATATCTGCCCCAAACACTTTTTTAAATTCTACTACTGCATTTTCTATTAGTTTTTGGGGTAAACTAAATAGTACATCTTCAAATCTTGTTTTAGGTGATTTTGCACCTTGGTCTGGCGCTTCTTTTAAGTGGGTTGATATTTCAGTTTTAGGTGGTGAAGGAATACAATTTGTTACAGCTGTTGGAACTAATAATTATTTATGGGGATTATTAAATAAAGACACAGATTGGCATCATTTTGTGGTTACTTACGATGCTGGAACAAGATTTATATATGTAGACGGTTCTGAATTAGCGACTAATACTACAGGCCCATCAAGTTTATCTTCTACTTTTGGTAATGCATTTAAAATTGGTCATGATGGTTCTGGTGGAGCTAACGTAACTAATGGAAAAATAGACGAAGTAGCTATATTTAACAGAGCTTTAACCGATGGAACAGGTGGTACAGTAAATGAAATAGCCGCGCTATATGATGGTTCAGGATCTAATATAAGACCATCTAACTTAATGGCTACTAATTTAAATCCTATAGCTTATTATCCATTAGGCGAGCAAGCGCAGAACTCTGGAAAATTACCTGATACTTCAACAAATGAGTGGCAATTTCCAAATGGTGTATTGCAAGATTACGTAATGGATTTTGATGGAAATGATGAAATAAATTTAAGTCCAGTACAGAGTTTGACAAATGAGTTTAGTATAAGTATTTGGGTTAAACCAGATGTGTTAAACAATCTTCAAGTAATATTAGGAAATGAAGTTTCTGATTGGATTAGATTAAATTCAGCAGGTCAAATAACTTTTAGGATAAACGGAAATAATCCTTCATCTGAAAACTTTAACGCGATTTCTGGTAATAATCTTGTATCTAACGCTTGGCAGCATTTGCTTTTTATTAGAGATAGTTCTGATAATATACGAATTTATAGAAACGGGTCTCTTTTTTCTACTAACACATATAATCAGGCAGCTGCTTTTAGTATAGGAAAAATTGGTGCAAGAACTGGTGTTTATTACTCTGGCGAAATGTCTAACTTAGCTATATGGAACTCTGACCAATCAACCAACATAGATAACATATATAACAACGGCTCTCCTCAAACTTCTTATACAGTTACTCCACAAAACTGGTGGAAACTAAATGCAGATTCTGTTTATACGCCTAGCGCACCTAATTATACAAAGGCTTTAGAGCTTAACGTTTCTAGTAATGATAAAATAGATTTTACACAAGGACTTTTAAATAATTTAAGTGAATTTACTGTTTCATTTTGGTATAATAGAGCTGCAGCTAATAACTGGCCCTCTTATTCTGTTATTTTAACTCAATCAGGATTATTAGATATTGGGCAATTTAGGTATGAAAATAACAATGCAGGAATTTATGTTGGTTTAACAACTGCAAACGGAACATTTACTATACCTTCAACAAGTTCTGGTAGAGTTTATTTAAACGAATGGCTTTTTGTTACTGTTGTTTATGACGGGGTTAATTTAATATCTTATAGAAACGGAGAACTTGCACCAGGTACTAATACTGTTGCTGCTACAGGAAATACGGTTACTAATACTAATAATTTTAAACTAGAGCCTACACACGGGTTAGATTACTCAGTGTCAAATCTTGCTTTTTACAACACAGCTTTAACACCTTCACAAGTATCAACTTTATTTAATTTTGGTACTCCAGAAACTAATATATCTTTTTCTCCTCAAGCTTGGTGGAAACTAGATGATCAAACTGCAATAACAGATTCTTCTGGTAATGGACATACAGGAACTAATAATGGTGCAACCGACGCTCCAGGTGGAATAGCTGTCACCCCATCTTGGAAAATACCAAGTGCATTACCTATTACAGCGCCTAATTATACTACAGCTTTAAATTTTAATGGAAACGATTATATAGATATTGCATATGATACATCTTTAAATTTAGGCACAAAAGCTACTTGGAATATGTGGGTAAAATGGGATGATATTGCTAAAATACATTGTTTTGCAAGTAGATGGGATTCTGGACAAGAAGCTTGGTACATTCAAAAACCTTCTTCACAAAATATTGAATTTAATATTAAACCTTTAACAGGTACTTATTCTTATAATTCTTGGCCAATTTCTGGCTTTAGTGGAGTTGTAGATACTTGGTATAATTTATGTTTTGTTTACGATAGTTCACTTGCTAGTAATGCAGATAAATTAAAATTTTACGTAAATGGAGTTCCACAAACACCATCAACAACATTTGGATCTTTTCCAAGTACTTTACCTGTTACAACTTCAAAAATTCGTTTAGCAGAGTTTAGTGCAGGGTTTACTGGTAGATATTTTGAAGGTTCTATGAGTAATTTTTCTTTATTTAATTCTGCTTTACAACCTGCGCAAGTTTCAACACTTTACAATGCTGGTACGCCTGAAACAGCTATTAGCTTTTCTCCAGTTAGTTGGTGGAAATTAGATACTGGAGGTTCTACAATAACAGATTATGGTTCTGGTGGAAATAATGGAACTAACAATGGAGCTACGCAAGTAACTTCAGATGTTTTAACTACTCAACCAGTAAATGGAGTAAGTACAACTTTACCAAGTACAGCTTTACAACAAAGTGATTTACAATTTGATTCACCTTATAGTAACTATAGTTTAAGTTTTGATGGGAATGATGATTATATAGAAATACCAAGTGGAACATTGTTTGATTTTGGTAGTAATCCATTTTCTTTTAGTGGGTGGTTTACAAGAGGTAATACCGCTGCGAGTAATGATGTTTTGTTTTTCAACAGAAAAAGTACAACTACCCCAAATTGGCAAATTAGACAAAACGTAAATAATATACAAATAGAATTTAATGTTGGAGGAGTTTGGTCTAATGTTGTAACAACTACAAACCCAATAGCTATGGATACCAATTGGCATCATTTAGTTATTACTAAAAGCGGAACTAGTGCGAGTATATACATAGATGGCGTAGCCCAAGCAACGAGTGGCACAGCACCCGGTACTATTGACGCAGGAGATGGAACATCATTCATATCTTCAAGAAACGGTGGAGTTCCTGCATCTCAAGAATGGTTTGGTAAAATAGACGAAACTTCTATATTTAATTATAGCTTGTCAGAAGCTCAAGTATTAGAAATATATAATAATGGTAGACCAAAAAATTTAAGTACTTTCTCTGGAACTGCACCTATTTCTTGGTGGAGACTTGGTGAAAATGCTTATTTTGACAACAATTCATTTGTTGTACCTAACTCAATTACTGGAGCGCCTAATGGAACTGGATCTGGTACTATTACTACAATGATTTCAGCTGATGCACCTGGAACTTATGCAAACGGTATAGGAACAAATTTAGACATCTTAGATCGTGTAGGAAATGCTCCTTTATCAACCTCTAACTCTCAGAGTTATAATATGATTCCAAGTGATATTAGCCCTTATGTACCTGGATATGTAGGTAATCAAATAGCTAATAATTTTAGTATGAGTTTTGATTCTGCAAGTTCAGATTATATAGATTGTGGTAATGATAATAGTTTACAGTTTTCAAGTTCTTTTACTATTTCAGCTTGGGTTAATATTGATTTAAACTACACAGGAAATAACGCTATAATATCCAAAGATTCAAACATAAGTAATGGAGCAGGTTATCATATAGATTTTAGAAGCGGCAACGCTGTTCACGCTTGGGCGTATCAGGCCGGTTCTAAATTAATAGCAACTGGATTAACTACAAATACTTGGTATCATATAGTTTTTATATTTGAAAGCACTGGAGGTAGTAATGGTAATCAAAGTTTATATATAAATGCTGGAACACCTGTAACAAATACTGTAACAAATTTTGCAGCATCAACAATAAAAAATTTAAGGATAGGAGGAAGTGAAGTTTTATCTAATTACACTAATGGTAAAATAGACGAAGTAGCAATATTCGATAAAGCATTAACAGCTGACCAAATTAAATTTGATTTATACCAACCTTCATTTCCTGCAGGAGATAATAAAACAGCAGATATAGCTAATAATCCAAACTTGCCTACTCCGGTAGCTTGGTACAGAATGGGAGATTAATAAAATAAAAATATGAGTACAAAGTTTTTAAGTCCAAGCTGGCGAATGCCAAGAAATGCTAACCAGAGTAAATTTAGTAACTATTCTATGGATTTTTATGGGGGTGGCGAAACCATAGCTTTAAATACATCAACTATTTCTTTTGCAGATAGTTTTAGTATTTCAATGTGGATTAATCCTTCCTCATTATCTGGATTTCAAATGTTATTTGGTGGTTCTGGATATAGCGGAGGAAGTGCAATTGGACATTACATATATGATGATACTGTTAGAACTTATGTTTCTGTAAGTGGGAGTACCACACAAATTTTTCAATCTTCAGCTTTGTTAAATATAGGTAGTTGGACACATATAATAATACAAAGAGAAAAAGGAACTAAATGGGAAATGTGGATTGATGGTGTTTTAGAAGAAACTAACACTTCAGCAAGTTTAACAGATGATTTAACAAGTGCAAATAGCGCTATTGCCAAACATTATAATAGTGGTAATTATAATTTTAACGGCAAAATAAACGAAGTATCTATTTTTGACTACGCTCTTTCTCTAAGCCAAGTAACTACTCTTTGGGGCGGTGGAACATCCGTCTCAAATCCTATGGTTTTACCAAGTCCACCTGTCGCTTATTATCCTTTAGGTACATCTGCTTGGAACGGACAGTATTTAGCTGAAAATAATGCTATTGAAGATTATGTTTTTGATTTTGGAACTTATACAAGTAATGATAGGATTGTAATTAACAACACCTTTGATACAATAATAACTGGAGCAAATTTTACAATTAGCTCTTGGATAAACTTAGATTCTGTTACAAGTAATGAACTAAAATTTATTTTTACTAATGAAACTTTACAGTTTGCAATAACTGATAAAATTACTACTTATTTAAGAGGTGCTTCAGGGTATTTTTTAAGTCCTTTTGATGGTAATACTACCTTAACTACAGGTAAATGGTACAATGTGGTATTAGTTAAAAGTGGGAGTGATTATACTTATTATTTAAATGGTTCTCCAGATGGAACTGTAAACAATTCTACATCAGCTGTTAATTCAAGTGAAACAACATCAAGAATAGGAATGTATTTTCAGGATAGTAATTATGGTTTTGATGGACAACTTTCAAACATTCAAATATTCAACTCAGCACTATCAGGACCAGAAGTAGAAACTCTTTACAACTACGGCTCACCAATAAGAACTTTAGCTAATATACCTCAAAGCTCTAATCTTCAAGGTTGGTGGAAATTAGATGCTTCTGATACTTATGATTCTTCTACAGGAAATTGGACGATTGAAGACCACGCTGGTTCAAACGATGGCACAAGCTCAGGAATGTCTCAAGCAAACCTTGTTCAAAGTGACTTACAAACAGTTGCACCTTATAGTAAATATGCTTTAGATTTTGATGCTTCGAGTAGTGATTATATAGATACTAATTACAATGCTAACTTAATTGGAAACGCACCACAAAGTTTTAGTATATGGTTTAAATCTAAATCTACAGGAGTACAATATAAAACATTAATGGGTCAATACCAAGAAAATATATTACACGGATGGGGTATAGAAATTGGACAACCATCTAATCTTGATAAAATTACTTGGTACAGTAGAAATGGTAGCGCTGTAGATAGAACAAGTTATGGCTCTGCACTCACGCAAAATCAATGGTATCATTTAGTAGTGGTAATTAATTCTACAAGTTTAAACAATGTTAATTACTCTATTTATTTAGATGGAACACCTTTAGTAGAAAACGCTACAAGTTCTTATTATGATAATACGTCAGTATTAAATTCTTTTCAAATAAACAATAGATATGCAAACAATGCTTATTATGGTGGTGGAAATTTTGTAATAAGTAATGTTTCAATTTGGAATACAGCTTTAACATCCGCACAAGTAACAGAAATTTATAATCAAGGTCTTCCTGGTAATTTAAATTCTCACTCGGCATATTCTAATCTAGTTTCTTGGTGGCAGTTAGGTGAAAATAGTTTTTTTGATGGAAATGATTGGATTGTAGCTGATGAAAAAGGTAGTAACAATGGAACTAGCACAGGTATGCCAGTAGGTGCTTTAACAAACGGTGTAGGCACAACAGCTAATGGAGTATCTAGCGGAATGTCAGAAGGTAATTTAGTAGGTGATGCGCCATATAGCACGGCAAATGCTTTATCAAGTGGCATGAGTGTTGTGTCAAGAGTTACAGATGTAGCTCCATCACCACCTCCTCTTTTATTAGATACTTACACAGGTTCACAAGCAGCATATTCATTAAGAAGGTTAAGTAATAGTTATACTGGTAATTTAATAAGAGTTACTAAAAAAGTAAGTAATGTTATTTCTACAACTGATATTGGCTATAATTCTTCAAATGAATTAGATACAACTGCTTTAGCAACTTTTGCAAGTGGAGCAGACAATGGAGAAGTAAAAGTAGATATATGGTATGACCAAAGTGGAAATGGCAACAATGTAACACACAGTACTTATAGTCAACTACCTAAGATATATGAAAGTGGAAGTTTAATTACAGAAAATTCAAAACCTGCATTAAAGGTTGCAAGAGGTAGATTAATGACTACAGGAACACCAATTAGTAGCCAACAATCTTCTATTTTTTATGTAACAAAAGTGTTACCAGGTAATAATTCTTACGATAGGATATTTTCTATTGGTACAAGTACATCAGGGTATTTTTCTCAACTTAATACTATAGCATCACAAAATTTTATATGTTGGTATAACAACAAAGTAAGTTTAGGAGGTGATTTTTATTCACAAAGATTAATAACTTTTTACAATGATTCAACTACTCAATATTTAAGACAAGATGGTGTACAAATTGATAGTGATAGTAAAACTGCTTCATCTTATGGTAGTAAAGATATAAGTTTATTTACTGATGCAAATATTGGTAAAGGTTTTGTAGGTGTTTTTCAAGAATTTATTTTTTATCCATCTGAGCAGTCGTCTAATTTAACAGGAATAGAAACTAATATTAAAAATTATCACGGAATATAAAAATGGAAATAATAGGATATAAATACAATACAGAATCTGAAGCAATAGCTGCAAGAAAACAATGTGCTGATTTTTATGGATTACCAATCACTCCTGATGATGTGCTTAAATATTATGTTGATTATCAAGAAGCAAATTTAAATACGCCTATTTTTTGGTATATAGAATTGTATGAAGGTGTAAAAGAAATATTAGGAGAACCAGAAACATTTGATGTAGTTTTTGAAGAACCAAACCCGTAAAAAAGAATTAAAACAAGTAAATATATAAATAACAAGTAATTAACAAATAACAATTAAACAATGGCAACAACTTATGTAGTAATTAACTTATCTGATACAAACGCTGTTTTGTTCAGTCAAGTGAATCAGTCTTCTGCTCAAACAATGAGAAGAAACGTAGCAAATACTGAAGGTGTTTTGTCTTTTCAGGTAGAGCCTAGCTTTATTACAAACGGTTCGTTGACGCCTGTTGGGACTTATACTCATGAAGAAATATTAGTCTTATTAGCTACTTCAGAATGGACACCTGCTGAACCAGGACCAGGAGAATAAATAAAACAAACAATTAAATCTAATCAAATGAAAATCAAAGAAGAAGAATTAAAATTAATTCAAGAACAGCAAAAGCAGCTTAACGAATTAGTCCATAACATTGGTTTATTAGAAAGCCAAAAGCATGGATTATTACATGAAATAGCTGGTGTTAATAAAGAGATCGAAGATTATAAAGAAATATTAGAAGCTGAATACGGCGCTATTAATATTGACCTTGAAGATGGCTCTTATACTAAGATAGAAGAAAATGTCGAAAGTAATAAGGAAGATTAGTATAGGTTCTGACTATAAGAACGATGCAATGCATTATTCAACTGGTCAGGAAGTATACGGTGGACATACTATTAGCGATATTCTTTTTGAAGACCAAGACCAATCATATAATATTTTTATAACTAAAAATAATGAAGTCTTACCTTGGAAAAAGTTTAATGCTAATA
>Ga0228617_1000688_pt1 | contig 16369 bp, 16 predicted proteins | sample 18DmetaG_FD_190061 | JGI IMG/M metagenome (GOLD analysis project Ga0228617, IMG submission 190061) | Seawater microbial communities from Monterey Bay, California, United States - 18D | ecosystem: Environmental > Aquatic > Marine > Coastal | place: USA: California | collected 2016-10-20
TCTACCTTGGCAAGTACTAAAGCATCTATTTCAGACGTGATTTTATTTAATTTGATTAAAGGTGTATTTCCTATAGTTTCTAAAATATTTTTTGAATATCTCATAAAAATTTAAAATACAAATTTAAACTTTAAGTTTTGTCAAAATAACTTTTGCTCAATATTATTCAATTAATTTTCAAAGAATCAGTTGGAGAAATTCTGCCAATAATAAATGAAGGTATTATCAACATAGCAAAACAGAGAAATAAAACACCAAGATTTAATAAAATAATTGTAGTAAAATTTAAATCTAAAGGCACTTCAGAAACGTAATATGTTTGAGGATCTAACTTTACAAACCCAGTTACTTTTTGAAATAACACCAGTCCAACACCAATTAAATTTCCAAAAAAAAGACCCAAAGAAATCAAGTATACACCATTTGAAATAAAAATATTTCTAATCGAAGTTTGCTTAGATCCTAAAACTTTTAAAACACCTATTAATTGAGTCCTTTCTAAAATAGTAACTAACAAAGCAGTGATCATATTAATTCCACCTACTAAAATCATTATTATAATAATAACCAAGATATTCATATCAAAGAGTGCTATCCAATTAAATATATCAGGAAATTTTTCTGAAATTTTGATAACATCAAGGTCTGACGATGTGTTTTCATATAAATCGTTAGAAATATTTGAAACCTCATCAAAATTATTAATGAACAACTCAAAGCTTCCTATTTCGTCGTGTTTCCAATTATTCATCTTTTGAATGTGTCTTATATCTCCTAAAAAATAAATTTGATCAAATTCAATCAAACCAGACTTAAAAATTCCAACGACTTTAAAATTTCTTTCATTTGGAAAGGAAGAACCATTTTTAAAAAAGGTAGTTTTGAATTTCTCTCCTAAATTGATAGATAATCTTTTTGACAAATATTCAGAAATCATAACATCATTAGTTAACTTGTCGTTTAAATTTGGAAATTTACCTTCAACTAAATATTTAGAAAAATTATTAGAATTAAAATCTTTACGTATTCCTTTGAAAACCACTCCTTCAAAAGTTGATTCAGTCGTAATAACTCCAGATTTATAAGCGACTGTTTGAATATGTAAAATTTTATTATTTATATTACTATTATAAAAATCTTGATTAAACACAATTGGGTTTAATGATGATTGGGATGAGTTGTTTTGAAAATTTGATATAATAATATGACCAAAAAAGGAAGACACTTTATCTTCAATAGATTTTTGCAGGCCAACTCCGGATGAAATTGAAATTATCATCATTATTAAACCCATTGAAATAGATAAAATTGAAATTTTTATTATTGGTGATGATATAGTATTTTTATAAGGCTTTGACCTTATTATTCGAGATGCAATAAATGATTCAAATCTCATAACAAATGAAACTCTGTAGAATTATATTCAAAAATACCTTTTTTTTGATTTTAATGACGTTTAGCTTTTTATCTTTTTCACAAAAAAATGAAAAATTAAAAGTAGGCGCAGAAAGAACAGAATTGTTTTTAAATGACATTAAGGAAAAAAATGTAGCAATCGTTGCTAATTTAACATCAATAATAAAATCACAAAACAGCTCAATTCATCTTATTGACTCACTAATTAAATTAAACATAAAAGTAAAGAAGGTTTTTTCACCTGAGCATGGTTTTCGAGGCGAGGCAGATGCTGGGGAAAAAGTAGAAGATGGAAAGGATAACAAAACTGGTTTACCAATTATATCTCTTCACGGATCAAATAAAAAACCAACTAAAGATCATTTAAAGAATATAGATGTAGTAATATTTGATATTCAAGACGTAGGTGCTAGATTTTATACATACATTTCAACACTGCATTATATAATGGAGGCTGTGGCTGAAAATAATAAAGAGTTAATAATTTTAGATAGGCCTAATCCAAATGGACATTATATAGACGGGCCTGTACTTGAAAAACAATTTCAAAGTTTTGTTGGAATGCACCCTGTTCCAATTGTTCACGGCATGACAATAGGTGAATTTGGAATAATGATTAATGAAGAAGGTTGGTTACTAAACCAAGTTAAATCAAATTTAAAGGTTATCCCCATAAAAAATTACGATAGAAATGTAAACTATCTTTTACCTGTTAAACCATCACCTAATCTACCGAACAAACAATCAATTAATTTATATCCAAGTTTATGTTTTTTTGAACAAACACCTATTAGTATTGGCAGAGGAACAACTAAACAATTTCAAGTAATTGGCAGCCCTGAGTGGAGTAAAACATCATTTAATTTTACACCACAATCAATGAAAGGAGCAAAATTCCCAAAGCATATGAATATAAACTGTAATGGAATTGATCTAAGCAACTATCCATTTTTAAGTGAAATAAACTTGAAGTGGCTTATAGATGCTTACAATAAATCAAAAAATAAATCTAAATTTTTTAGAGATGGATTTAACAAATTAGCTGGAAATAATAAGCTTAAAAATCAAATTATTAATGGTTATAGTGAAAAACAAATAAAACAAAGTTGGAAAGATGATATTGAAGTTTTTAAATCTATTAGATCTAAGTATTTATTGTATAAATAGATTAAGGAATCTTTAGATACTTATGAGTTTGTAAAGAAATTTTCCACTTATCATTTTTTTTAATATAATCGACTATAATTGGCAGCATTTCATCTTTTTTGTCCCATTCAGGCTGCAAAAAAAGAATACATTTTTTGTTGACTTTTTTTGATTGTTCTTCTGCATAAATAAGATCATGTTTATTATAAACTATTACTTTAAGTTCGTTAGCTCGTAAATAAACTTCATCAGAGGGGGATTTTCTTTTTTTTGGAGATAAACATATCCAATCCCAGGAACCTGTTAGTGTATTAGAACCTGATGTTTCTATATGAACTTTAATTCCATTTTGTTTTAATAATTTTGTTAAGGGATTCATATTCCACATCAAAGGCTCGCCGCCTGTTATGACCACCATTTTTGAATGTTTTACAGCATTGTCCACTAACATATTAATTGAAATTACAGGATGAATATTAGAGTCCCAACTTTCTTTTACGTCACACCAGTGACACCCAACATCACACCCCGCAACTCTTATAAAATAGGCAGCTGATCCGCTATAATATCCCTCACCTTGAATGGTGTAAAAAGATTCCATAATTGGGAGTTTTAATCCTAATTCAATATCAGATGTATCCAAGTTTTTATCCACAGGACAAATATATATCATATAATTAATTAACATTAAAAAGGAATTACTACTTTTAATTAATTTTTAATATTAGATGAAAAATTTAGTATTTTTTTTATTAACATTATTTTATGTTGGATGTTCAAATAACCCTGACTATCTAATAAAAAAAGGACAAGTTGGTAAGGTAAACAATGAAACTCTTGTTAAAGAGCTAGATTCGTTATTCTTAAACGACTCGATTGTTAAAAGGATTGGAGAAGGAGACTATATGTTTTCTGGAGACGACAAATATTTAATTTTTAATAGTAATAAGGAACACCTTCTTTCACTTACTCCTAAACAACAACATGATATAAATGAAAGAATTGAAACCATAGAAATAATAAGTGACAAGTTTAAAACTATACAAGGAATCAGTTCAAATAGTTCTTTTGGAGACATAAAAAAAAATCTTACTATTTCTGATATTCAAAACACAATTAACAATATTGTTGTTTTTGTAGATGAAATTGATGCTTATTTCATAATTGATAAAAAAAACTTGCCTTTGGAGTTTAGATTAGGCACTAGTAAAAAAATTCAATCAATTAACATTCCATCAAACTCTAAAATAAAAAGATTTATGATTGGATGGGACTAAATCATTTAATAATGAATAAACTTTCACCATTTCATTTAGCAATTCCTGTAAAGGATTTAAAAAAAGCCAAAACTTTTTACAAAGATATATTGGGGCTTGAAGAAGGAAGAAGCAGCAATCACTGGGTAGATTTTAATTTTTTTGGACACCAACTAGTAATTCACTTTGATGAAAACTCAACAAAATCAAAAAATAGTAATCCAGTTGATGGAAAAAATGTTCCTATTCCCCATTTTGGTATAATATTAGAGTGGGAGATATTTAGTGAATTTTCACAAAAACTTAAAAATAAAAATGTAGAATTTGTAATAGAGCCTTATGTTAGATTTAAGGGTCTAGTTGGAGAACAAGCAACTATGTTTTTTAAAGACCCCTCAGGAAATGCTTTAGAATTCAAATCTTTTAAAGATTCTAAACAAATTTTTGCAAAATAAAATCTTATAAATTTTTAGAAAAAAGAGTGTTTTTAAGTAACATAGCTATTGTCATTGGACCTACTCCGCCTGGAACAGGTGTCATGAAGCTAGCTTTTTCTTTAACTGATTCAAAATCCACATCACCTTTTATTACATAACCTTTAGAGTTTGAATCATCTTTAACTCTTGTTATACCCACATCAATTATAATCACTCCCTTTTTTACCATTTCAGATTTTAAAAAATCTGGAACACCCAACGCAGAGACAATTATATCAGCATTTTTCGTGAAGCTTTCAAGATTTTTAGTTCTACTATGCACTAAAGTTACCGTTGAATCTCCAGGGTTTCCTTTCCTACTCAATAAAATACTAATTGGTCTTCCTACTATATTACTTCTTCCAATTACTACAGTATTTTTTCCAGAGGTATTTATTTCATAACGTTTTAAAAGTTCAATAATTCCGTAAGGAGTGGCAGGGATAAAAGATTCCATATTGAGAGCCATTTTTCCAAAATTTGAAGGATGGAACCCATCAACATCTTTATTTGGATTAACAGTCATTAAAACTTTTTCTTCATCAATATGATTTGGCAAGGGAAGTTGAACAATAAATCCATCAATTTTATCATCGTTATTTAGTTCATGAATTTTGTTAAGAAGATCCTTTTGTGAAATTTCAGCAGGTAACTTTACGAGAGTTGAATCAAAACCAACTTGTTTACATGATCTAACCTTACTACCGACATATGTCAAACTAGCACCATCATTACCAACTAGAATTGCTGCTAAATGTGGAGGGCGATCTCCTTTTTTAATAATTTTCTCAACCTCGAGTTTAATTTCCTCTTTAATTAAATTGGAAATCATTTTACCATCAATAATTTTCATATGTATACAATTATTTCATTCCTTGCATCATCTGCATTAATTTTCCAGAACCCCCACCTTGCATCATTTTCATCATTTTAGACATTTGCTGAAATTGTTTTAAAAGTTTGTTTAATTCTTGGACATCCAATCCACTTCCTTTTGAAATTCTTTTTTTTCTACTAATATCAATAATTTTAGGATTTGATCTTTCTTTTGGTGTCATTGAATAGATAAGTGCCTCAATGTGTTTAAAAGAATCCTCATCAATTTCATTATCAGCGATAGCTTTACTAGCTCCAGGTATCATATTGACCATATCTTTTAAATTACCCATCTGTTTAATTTTTTTAATCTGTTCCAAAAAATCATCAAAACCAAATTGACTTTTAGCAATTTTTTTATTTAGAATTCTTGCTTGTTTTTCGTCATATAAATCTTGTGCTTTTTCAACAAGCGAGACTATATCTCCCATCCCAAGTATTCTATCAGCCATTCTTTCAGGATGAAAAATATCAATGGCATCCATTTTTTCACCAGTTCCAATGAATTTGATAGGTTTATCCACAACTGACTTAATTGATAGAGCCGCTCCTCCTCGGGTATCGCCATCTAATTTGGTTAATATAACACCATCAAAATTTAAAATATCATTAAAAGTTTTGGCAGTATTAACAGCGTCTTGTCCAGTCATAGAATCAACAACAAACAAAGTCTCACATGGATTGGTAACTTGATGAATATCTTTAATTTCATTCATCATTTTTTCATCAATAGCTAACCTACCAGCCGTATCAATGATAACAGTATTTTTTCCATTCTTTTTAGCATAATTAATCGCATTCTTTGCAATAATTACTGGGTTTTTTTCCTCTTCATTGAAATATACTTCTACTCCAATTTGGTTGCCAATAATATTTAATTGCTCAATTGCTGCTGGTCTATAAACATCACAAGCTACCAACAAAGGATTTTTAGATTTCTTTTTAACTAAATACTGAGCTAATTTTCCACTAAAAGTTGTTTTACCAGATCCCTGAAGGCCAGACATTAAAATTATAGTGAAAGGTTTTGACAAATTAATTCCTGAAGACTCATTGCCCATAAGAGCAGTAAGTTCATCTTTAACTATTTTAACCATCAATTGACCTGGGTTGAGGTTTGTAAGAACATTTTGACCTATTGCCTTAGCTTTTACATTTGATGTAAACTCTTTAGCTGTCTTAAAATTGACATCAGCCTCTAACAAAGCTCTTCTTACTTCCTTGAGAGTTTCTGCTACATTTATTTCAGTTATTTTACCATGTCCTTTTAAAACTTGAAATGCAGAATTAAGTTTGTCTGTAAGATTATTAAACATTGATAAATATTTGATACAAATCTAATGATTTGAAAATTTTATATCCAAAATTTAATTTCTTTTTATTTTAAATATTATAACTGCATGAGGGAAAGTAATAGCAGCTAAGAATGAAAAGAAAATACTTATTAAAAGATTTTGAAAATCTTTCATTAAAAAATAAATGATAAATAATCCAATCAAAGAGATTAACCAATACACAAAAGCATTTTTTAAATATGAAATAATTGATTTAAAATCTGATTTTCCATAAATATATCTTGATTGTTCTAAAATTGAAGGTATACTGTGCCAAAAAACAAAATAAATACCAAATGCATAAATTAATTTTGTTGAGTAAAAAATGAAAGAAAGTAAAATAATTAGTATCAATTGAATAAATAATTGATTTAAGATATATTTAAAATTAAAAAAACCACTAAAAAACATTAATACAAAAGAAATAATTAATAAATAATCATAAAAAAATAATTGAATTTGAAATTTTGTAATGTCTTCTATGACTATACTTACTTGGGAGCTATGAATCCAAAAAAGTAATGAAAACAAAAAAAGACCATAGCTAAAATAAAAAAAACTCAATTTCTTTAATCCATTGTTATCAAACATTGTCCATTGGTGCTCCCCAAAATGATACGAACTAAATAAAACAAAAAAAATTAGTGCGTAAAATGGAATAAAATAAAAAAAGATTCCAAAAGAAATTACCAAAGCCAAATACTTTATTAATAAGCTAAGTGATGAGTCATCATTATTTTTTGTGTTTTTTTTTAATAGTAATATATCATTGGCTCCATGAATTATACCAAAAGATGAAATTCCACTGAAAATCAATAAGTTCTGAGCAAATTCACTCAAAAAAAAACTGAGAATTACACAAAAAATTGAGGAAATAAGTATTAATTTGAATGAAAAGTTGTTAAAAATTTGAGATTTTAACAGCATATTTTAAAAAAATTTATTTACAAATGTAGCGAATAAGAATTGTTTTTATATATTTGGATATTAACAAAACAATTAATTATTATAATTATGGAAAATTTTTTAAACTTAATGTATTTTTTTGGTGATACTCCTGCTGGTGACGATTTAGTAGGTATTACCTTTTGGATAGGTACAATGGCAATGATGGCAGCATCTGCTTTTTTCTTCTTATCCATGAATTCAGTTGACGCTAAATGGAGAACTTCCATTTTAGTCTCTGGATTAATTACTTTTATTGCTGCAGTTCATTACATGTACATGAGAGATGCTCATGCTGCTGGCGACAATACTGTAGTTTTCAGATATGTTGACTGGATACTTACTGTACCATTAATGTGTGTTGAATTCTATCTTATTTTAAAAGGTGCTGGTGCAACAACTAAACATTTAAAGCATTTAGTTGTAGCTTCTACAATTATGCTTGTTACTGGATATGTTGGTGAAGCTGGCTTAGGTAATGCTGCTCTTTATGGATTATTCTCTGGTCTAGCATATTTCTACATTGTCTACATGATCAAATTTGGTGAGTTAGCTAAACTTGCAGCTTCTGCGGGTGGCGCAGTTCAATCTGCTCATAACACTTTGTGTTTATTTGTAATTATTGGTTGGGCTATTTACCCTATTGGTTACATGGCAGGAACTGAAGGTTGGTATGATTTTATTGATGCTTTTGTACCTAACATGGAAGTTATTTACAATATCGGTGACTCAATTAACAAAATTGGTTTCGGTCTTGTTGTTTATAACCTTGCTGTTTCAAAATAATAAGTACAATTTTTTATAAAAAAAACCGCTCTAATGGGCGGTTTTTTTTTTACATTTTCTCAGGGACATTGATTCCTAATAATTTCATCGAATTTTTAATTACTTCACCAACCTTAAAAGAAAGAGTTAACCTAAAATTCTTTATGGTTTTGTCATTTACTTTAAGAATAGTAATTGATTGATAATAGGAATTAAATAATTTTACTAGTTCAAATGTGTAATTTGCAATTAATGCAGGGCTGTAATTATCTGCTGCTGCTTTAATTGATATAGGAAACTGTGTTAATTGCTTTAGAATATCTTTTTCTTTTTCATTGATTTCAAAGTCCAAATTTATTTTTTCTAATGAAAAACTAGATTTTCTTTTCAATGATTGAATTCTTGCATAAGCATACTGAACAAATGGTCCAGTATTACCATTAAAATCTATAGACTCAGATGGGTCAAATAAAATTCTTTTTTTAGGATCTACTTTCAAAATATAATATTTCAGTGCTCCTAATCCAATTGTACTATTAAGCATGTCCTTCTCAGAATTTGAAAACTCATCGATCTTACCAAGTTCTTTTGATAAATTACTAGCATTCAATTTCATTTCACTAATTAAATCATCCCCATCAACAACAGTACCTTCTCTACTTTTCATTTTTCCAGAGGGTAAATCAACCATACCATAACTTAAATGATGTAAGTTTTTAGACCATTCGAAACCTAATTTTTTTAAAATTTTAAATAGAACTTTAAAGTGATAATCCTGTTCGTTTCCAACTGTATAAATCATTCCATCCATATTTGGATGATCCTTATACCTTAATAAAGCTGTTCCCAAGTCTTGTGTCATATAAACAGATGTACCGTCCGACCTCAATAGAATTTTTTCATCTAATCCATCATCAGTTAAATCAATCCATACGGAACCATCTTCTTTTTTGAAAAAAACATTATTTTTTAATCCTTCATTTATAATATCTTTACCTAAAAGATAAGTATTGCTCTCATAATAATAAGAGTCAAAATTAACTCCTATATTATTATAAGTTTTTTCAAAGCCATCGTAAACCCATGAATTCATCTTTTTCCAAAGTTCTATAACTTTTTTATCTCCTGATTCCCATTTAATCAATAAACTTTGGGCATCTAAAAAAATAGGAGCATTTTTTTTTGCATAAGCATTATCTTTTCCCTCACTAATTAATTGTAAAATTTCTTCCTTATAAACTTTATCAAAAAGAACATAGTACTTTCCAACAAAAAAATCTCCCTTTTCATTAAGATCTGATGGAGTACTATTTTTCCCAAATTTCAACCATGCCACAATTGATTTACATATATGAATTCCTCTGTCATTAATAATTTGTGTCTTGTGGATATTTTTTCCATTAGCCTGTAAAATTTTTGAAATTGAATCTCCTAATAAAATATTTCTAATATGTCCTAAATGAAGAGGTTTATTAGTGTTCGGAGATGCGAATTCAACTAAGATTGTAGGATCTTCTAAACTAGGTTTAATAAATCCATAATTATCTTGATCAAAGATCTGATTTAAAAATTCTAAATAGAACTGACTTTTGATTACTAAGTTTAAAAATCCTTGAATTAGATTGAACTCTTCAACATATTCTAACTCTTTTAATAGAAATTCTCCGATTTCATTTCCAATTTCTAAAGGAGATTTTCTAAGAGTTTTAACTAACGGGAATACAACAATAGTAATATCACCAATAAAATCTTTTTTAGTCATCTGAACTTCCAATTCATTAAAATTTAAATCGTATTTTTTTAAGATAAACTCAGATACTTTTCTTTTTAATAAATTATGAAGATTCATTTAAATAATTTGCGAGTAAATATACTTATAAAAAGAATAATTACATTTTAATAAAATACCTTTACAAAAAATAATTTTAATTCATATGCTTAGAAATATTTCTTATAATAATCCAAAAATTAAAAATGAAATTTTAAAAATGATAGGAGATACATACACTTTATTTGAAAGAATAAAGATGAACGGAATTGGGTCCTCTAGCTTAAAAATCACAGCTTCAAGTTCTGAGATTCAAAACCTTCTAGACTTAGACAATAATGACAATTGTTGTAACATTGAAATTAGAAAAAATGGTTTAATCATCAGATTTAGATCTTTATTAGAGACCTATGGATTAATAATACCATTTTATAAATTAAAATTATTTAAAGGGGAATCTAATGTCTATTCAATTTATATTGATAAATATTTTATTAAAGTTTTAGTAGATAAAAAAAAGGATCATCAATATTTTAAAAAAATACTGAATATTAAAAATTCTAATTAAATATTTCTGCAATCATACATCTAACTCCCCCACCTCCACATTTTTCAATAGTATCAATCGGACTACTAATTATTTTTGAATAATTAGTCAATCTTTGCAATTGTTTGTTTTTTAAAGAACGATGGGCTGTATCACTCATGAACAAAAAACTTTTTTCATTCTTTCTAAGTTCAATAACATTACCAACAAATAGCTTTAACTGATTTTCAGAAATCGAAATGATTTCTTTTTTATCATCCTCAAAACTACTAATTAACTTTTTTCTTTCATTTTTATCATCAATTGCTTCTAAACAAACAATAACATAATCCTTTGCAACACTCATCATTACATTTGTATGATAAATTGGTTTTCTCTTGTTTTCATGATTTTGAAATGAATTAAATATTATTGGCAAGTATTTAAAATCATTGCAAAATTCAAATATGAGATCTTCGTTTGTTCTTTTGGAAATTGAGCAATATGCCTTTTTATTTATCCTATCTAGAACCATACTTCCCGTACCCTCCAAAAACATTTGCTTTTTTTCAGCACTACTGTAATCAAAAATATGATTAAAGTAGACATTATTATGTTCTAAAAAATTTAGAACATTTTCATTTCTTTCCAACCTTCTGTTTTTAGCATACATTGGATATATTGCAATTCTTTTATCATTATGGAAAGTAATCCAATTATTTGGATATATGGAGTCTGGAGTGTCATTGTTACCGTCATCCTGAAAAACAAAAACTTTAAATCCACATGATTTTATTTTTAAAACTAATTCATCGAACTCTTTAATTGCATTTTTTGAAATTGTATCAGAATTTAAATCTAGAGTATCGTTCTGAAAATAATTACTTTCTACTGTTTGTAAATTTCTTCGAAACTTTGAAGGTCTAACCATTAAAATAGAATGTAAATTAATACCCATAACTTAACCTCTTATTAAAGGAAGCGAAGAACATCTAAACAACCCTTCTTGTTTTGAAACTTCATTAAATGAAATTTTTTCAACTAAAATATCATTAGATTCTAACCAATTATTAAGTCTTATAAATTTAGGGTCAGAAACAACTATTTCAGGACTAATTGAAAGAACATTGCTGTTCATTTCATACATTTCTTTATTTGTAATCTCAAAAATATTTTCAATTCCAAAAAAAGCTTGTATCCATTTATAGTCCTCCTTGTAAGTAAAAGCATCTGGATATACAATTGCTTTATTTCTCCCAATTAATTGTAAACAACAATCTAAATGAAGTACATTTTTTAGAGGATCTAAATTTGATTTTTTTAAGTGAAAACCTTTAATGTTTTTTTTTGGAAAAAAATTTTTAAAATAACTAATTGCATACTTATTTGTACGAGCAGTATATAACTCGCTGTAATCGATTTTATCGTAAAACCCTATAAAAATATTATTATCTGTTGAAATAACATCTCCACCCTCAACATGTATTTTTTCGGGAATATTCACCACTTGTCCATTAAAATTTTCAACAATTGATTTGATTCCAAAATATTCTTTGTCTCTTTTTGGAAGAATATTAGATTTAAAAAAAAAGTTATTTATTACAAAACCAACATCTCTTGCAAAAATTTGATTACACTTTTTAATATTACTTGGTCTAAAAACATTAACTCCATGCTTTATTAAAATATTAGAAAAATTTTCAAGTTCAATTACCATGTTAGATTCTAAAGGATAATTTCCCAATTTTAAGTTCTGAATTGATTTTGGGTCGTATAAATCATCTATATTGGGTGTTTCTCCCATATCATTGGCTATACCGATTATTACAGAAATAAGTTTTGAAGTTTCATCATTAACAGAGAAATTCATTTTGACTGACAAAACTAGCGATTATTAATTTCAGAAAATTTTCTTAGTTTTTCTCCAGTATAAATTTGTCTAGGTCTACCGATTGGTTCTTTATTAATTCTCATTTCACGCCAGTGAGCAACCCATCCTGGGAGTCTTCCTAAAGCAAACATAACAGTAAACATTTCGCTTGGTATTTCAAGAGCTTTATATATAATACCTGAATAAAAATCAACATTTGGATAAAGTTTTCTTTCAATAAAGTACTTGTCAATAAGGGCTTCTTTCTCTAACCCTTTGGCTATATCTAAAATTGGGTCATTAATACCTAATTCGTTCAACACTTTATCAGCTTCAACTTTAATTATTTTAGCTCTTGGATCAAAATTTTTATAAACCCTGTGACCAAAACCCATTAATCTAAACGGATCTGACTTATCCTTAGCCTTAGACATGAATTTTTTTGTATCACCACCGTCTTTTTGTATTTCTTCAAGCATTTCTATAACAGCTTGGTTAGCTCCACCATGTAACCTTCCCCAAAGAGCGGATATCCCAGCGGCAACAGAAGCAAATAATCCGGCATATGAAGATCCAACAATTCTAACTGTTGATGTAGAGCAATTTTGTTCATGATCTGCATGTAAGATCAATAATTTATTTAATGCGCTAACAATAGTATCATTTTGTACGTATTCTTTATTAGGTCGTTGAAACATCATCTTAGCAAGATTTTCAACATAAGCAAGTGACGTATCACCATATTCAAGTGGAAGACCATTTCTTCTTCTATATACCCATGCAACTAATACTGGTATTTTTGCTAATAAATTAAGAATAGCATCATACATATCCTCCTCATCGTCAATATTAACAGCTGACGGGTCAAATGCTACTAAACCACTAGTTAGTGATGATAGTATACCCATTGGATGAGCGGATTTAGGAAAGCTGTTAAGAATTATCCTTAAATCTTCATCAATGATTGATCTTTCTTTAATATCATTTGAAAGTTTTTCTAATTGTTGTTTATTTGGTAATTCTCCAAAAATTAATAAATAGGCAACTTCTAAAAAATCTGCTTTATTGGCTAATTCTTCAATAGAATATCCTCTATATCTAAGAATTCCCTTTTCACCATCTAAAAAAGTTATACTGCTTTTACAAGAACCTGTATTTTTATAGCCAGGATCTAAAGTGATAATATTAGATTTGAGTCTTAAAGAACTAATATCAATTCCAATTTCCTGTTCGGACCCTTCAATCAAATTTAATTCAATTTCAGAGTCGTTTATTTTTAATTTAGCCTTGTTACTCATAAATTTTACAAAATTACTGAAAAAAACTTGATTTAAAACGCTATTTTGAAGGCTTCTTTTTTTGGAAAGTAAGCTTTAGAACCTAATTGTTCTTCAATCCTTAATAACTGATTGTATTTAGCTATTCTATCACTTCTAGACGCAGAACCAGTCTTTATTTGTCCAGTAGATAAGCCAACTGCTAAATCAGCGATAGTGTAATCTTCTGTTTCGCCTGACCTATGTGACATAACACTAGTGAAACCAGCATTATGTGCCATATTAACCGCATCAATTGTTTCAGACAGGGTTCCGATTTGGTTAACTTTAATTAAAATAGAATTACCAATATTATTTTTAATACCATTAGAAAGTCTTTCTACATTAGTAACAAACAAATCATCTCCAACTAGTTGTACATTACTTCCGCAAATTTTAGTTAAATATTCCCATCCATCCCAATCGTTTTCATCCATACCATCTTCAATTGAAATAATAGGAAATTTTTTTGCTAGTTCACTTAAATACTCAGCTTGTTGTTTAGAATTTAAAATTTTTCCGTTTTTTCCTTCAAACTTTGAATAATCATACATACCATTAACATAAAATTCAGATGAAGCACAATCCAAAGCAATCATTACCTCATCACCTGCAGAATAGCCAGAACTTTCAATAGCTAATATAATAGTATTCAATGCATCCTCAGTTCCATCAAGTTTAGGTGCAAAACCACCCTCATCACCAACTGATGTAGTCAGTCCTCTTTCAATAAGTATTTTTTTTAAATTATGAAATATTTCGGTTCCCATTTGCATTGCATGTGTAAATGAATCCGCTTTTACAGGCATTATCATAAATTCTTGGAAAGCAATTGGCGCATCTGAATGAGATCCTCCATTAATAATATTCATCATGGGAACTGGAAGAGTTTTAGCGCTGTTATTTGAAATGTAAGAATAAAGTGGAACCTTTTTTTCATTACTAGCTGCTTTAGCTGTAGCTAATGAAACTCCTAATATAGCGTTAGCCCCTAAATTTGCTTTATTATGGGTACCGTCTAAATCAATCATCAATTGATCAATTTGTTTTTGATCAAAAACAGATTTACCAACTATCTCTTTGGAAATTATCTTATTTACATTGTTAACTGCTTTTAAAACACCTTTACCCATATATTTATTTCCTCCATCCCTAAGTTCTACTGCTTCATGTTCACCAGTCGAAGCACCGGAGGGAACAGCAGCTCTACCTAAAAAGCCATTTTCAGTTAATACGTCAACTTCAACAGTTGGATTTCCTCTAGAATCAAAAATTTGTCTAGCTTTAATTTTGGTTATTTTACTCATAATTATTTATTAATTTTCATCATTTCAATAAATTGATCGAAAAGATAAGTTGAATCGTGTGGGCCAGGACTAGCTTCAGGATGGTATTGAACAGAGAAACAATTTTTGTTTTTTATTTTAATTCCAGCAATTGTATTATCATTTAGATGAACGTGGGTAATTTCAATATTATTGTTAGATTCTGTTTCTTCAAGAGAAATTGCAAAACCATGATTTTGTGAAGAAATTTCACCCTTTCCAGTAATCAAATTTTTAACAGGATGATTAATACCCCTATGTCCATTATGCATTTTATAAGTTGAAATTCCAACAGCTAAGGCAATAATCTGATGACCAAGACAAATACCAAAAAGAGGAACATTTGTTTTTAAAATATTTTTAGCTGTTTGAATAGCATCAGCTAAGGGCTCAGGATCACCAGGACCATTGGAAATAAAATACCCATCAGGTTTCCATTTTGACATTTCTTCAAAAGTTGAATTATATGGAAAAACTTTAATGTATACATCTCTTTTAGAAAAATTTCTCAATATATTTTCTTTTATTCCTAAGTCTAGAGCGGCTATTTTGAATTTAGAATCAGGGTTGCCATAAAAATAAGGTTTATCGGTAGAAACTTTTGAGGCTAATTCCAATCCCTTCATTGATGGAAAACTATTAAGTTGTTGCTTTAAATCATCAATCGAATTCGTGTCTGTTGAAATAACCGCATTCATAGCTCCATTGTCTCTGATGTAAGAAACAAGTGCTCTAGTATCTACATCAGAAATAGCAACTATTTTATGTTTTATAAAGAAGTCTTGCAAGGAATTTTTAGCTGCTGGACGAGAAAAATTTGAATTAAAATTCTTACAAATGAGTCCAGCAATTTTAGGACTTTTAGATTCTACTTCATCATCATTAACTCCATAATTACCGATATGGGCGTTTGTGGTTACCATTAATTGGCCGTAGTATGATGGATCAGTAAAAATTTCTTGATACCCAGTCATTCCAGTATTAAAACATAATTCACCAAAAGATGTGCCTTTAACACCTAATGCTTTGCCAAAAAAAATGGTACCATCTTTTAAAAGAATTATAGCTTTATTTTGGATAGAGTCTTTAACCATTTTTATTCAAAATTAATACAAAAAAAAGGATAAACATTAAGATTATCCTTTGATTTTGACAATTTTATGAAAAATTTATTATTTCTATTATTTTGAATCAATTTTATCAGAATCAGATGAGTCAATTTCGTTTTTCTCACTATTTTCTTTCTTCTCATCATTTGAAACTTCTTCAACCACAGTCTCTTCAACTACAGCTTCTTCAACCACAGTCTCTTCAACTACAGCTTCTTCAACCACAGTCTCTTCAACTACA
>Ga0228617_1000694_pt1 | contig 16284 bp, 15 predicted proteins | sample 18DmetaG_FD_190061 | JGI IMG/M metagenome (GOLD analysis project Ga0228617, IMG submission 190061) | Seawater microbial communities from Monterey Bay, California, United States - 18D | ecosystem: Environmental > Aquatic > Marine > Coastal | place: USA: California | collected 2016-10-20
ATAGGAGAGCCTTAAAAAAGGCGTGTGTCATCAAATGAAATATTGATGCCGACCAAGCGCCGACCCCCAAGCCTAAGAACATGTAACCGATCTGACTGATTGTCGAGTAAGCTAGAATCCTTTTGATATCATGCTGAGTCATAGCAGTAAAACCTGCTATCAAAAGGGTAGCGAGCCCGATCAGTGCGACTAGCAGTTGTACATTAGGGGCCAACTCGAACAGAGGGTGCATACGAGCAATCAGGTAGACTCCGGCAGTAACCATCGTCGCAGCGTGAATCAACGCACTTATCGGCGTAGGACCAGCCATAGCATCTGGCAACCACGTTTGTAACGGTAGTTGCGCTGATTTACCCACTGCACCACCAAGTAACAGTAAGGTTGCCGCTATGGCGAATCCAGATCCAATATCCCACCGATCTTGCGCAAAAACCAACAAGCTTTGAATATCTAGCGTTCCAAGTTGAGTGAACAGCAAGAAGAGCCCAATCGCCATTGACGTGTCGCCAACCCGAGTGGTCACAAACGCCTTCCGAGCTGCGTACCCATTTTCCGGATCCGTGTACCAAAAACCAATTAGTAAATAACTACACAGACCAACCCCCTCCCATCCGAGGTAGAGCAACAAAAGGTTATCAGCAATAACAAGAATCAACATTGAGGCCACAAAAAGATTCATAATCGCAAAAAAACGACTGAAGCTCGGATCGTCAATCATGAAACCAGTAGAGTAGAGGTGAATTAAAAAACCAACTCCGGTTATGACCAAAATCATAACAACCGTTAAACCATCCAGGTATAATCCAAACGTTGACTCAAAATTACCAACCGATAACCAAGTGTAAACAACGTGCCGCACCTCTTCCGAGTCTCCAGACAGAAAGGGCATGACAATTGATAGAGCTACCAAAAAAGACAGACCGATACTTCCCGCACCGATTAATCCGATCATACGTCTTGGAAGAAAGCCCCCTGCCAAGAATAAGGTAAGAAACCCCAGCAACGGAAATGTCGGTAGTAACCCCAATGACTCAAACACTTGTATCTCCTATACTCTCGCGTCAATCAACCCTTCAACTGACTCAGAACGTCAATGTCTACTGTTTTAAATCTTCGATACAATTGAATAATTAGCGCGAGACCGACGGCGACTTCAGCAGCAGCAAGCGTTAAAATCATAAGAAACATAATTTGCCCATCGGCATGGCCCCACTTAGAACTTCCGACCACAAAGACCAGTCCGGTAGCATTCAACATAATCTCTAGGGACATTAATACAAAAACGATGTTTCGGCGGGTAGTTACCCCGACTAATCCAAGAGCAAACAAAGCACTTGCGAGCAACAACCCATGCTCAAACGGAATTGTGTCCATTAGATACCTTCCCTAGTAACTTAATCGTTAACAAATTTCATCGTGATTTCGCGAGGTGATACGCGGAAATCAGGCCAGCCAAAAGTAAAAAGGAAGCTAGCTCAACCGCAAGTACATAAGGGCCAAACAGTAGGCCACTGACTTCCATCACCCCCACCTCGGTGACCTCGATGGAATTGGCCGGAAAGCTGCTTAAGAGACCACTTAACAACACTGTCGCAAGAACAACTGGAATGAGCCATACTCTTGGCGGTAGCCACGCTTTCTCTTGTTCTCGAGTTGTTTGTCCTAAATTGAGCATCATCACTACGAATAGAAATAAAACCATGATCGCACCAGCATATACAATTGCCTCGAGTAGAGCGACGAACGGAGCTCCAAGACTAAAAAAGACTACCGCAACAGCAAGCAAGGAAAGCACCAAATAAATCAGAGCATGGACCACATTGGTTTGTAGAATAACAAAAAGCGTTGAGATCAGGGCCACCGCACCCCCCGCATAAAAAAGAAAACTCATGGCAAAAGACTCCTCGTGTCAACCGGCGGCAATTCATTGCGCGCCTCCCCTTTGTCTTTACCAGGAATTGCTTTTCCTGAAACACGATAAAAATTCGTTTCGTGATACTTCCCAGTACCGTTGATCAACAAATCCTCTTTTTCCCACACCATGTCTTGGCGCTTGTACTCTGCCATCTCAAAATCCGGGGTTAATTGAATCGCGTTGGTAGGACATGCCTCCTCACAGAAGCCACACATGATACATCGTGAAAAATTAATCCGAAAAAAATCAGGGTACCACCGCCCTTCTTCGGTCTCAGTTTTTTGCAGCGCAATACAATCAACAGGACACGCAACCGCACAAAGATTGCAGGCGACGCATCGCTCTTCACCGTCGGGGTCTCGCGTCAAAATAATTCTTCCCCGCCATCGAGAAAACATATGAGGTTGTTGCTCAGGGTATTGCACTGTATCTGTCTCTACGAAAAGGTGCATGAAGACTTTCCAAAGGCTTACAACCTGGCTAATCAGAGTATCTTTTACCAATAATACAAACTTAAAAAATGAAGACATTACCGTGATCCCGAAGATAAAATTTCTCTACTAATTTTCCAACAAAATGACTGCGCCCGTCACCAGCAAGTTGATCAGCGAAAGAGGCAACAAAAACAACCATCCATAGCTCATTAATTGATCGTACCTCGGCCTAGGAATTGCTGCTCGAAGAAGTATAAAAAAAGCGATGAAAAAGAAAGCTTTTGCCGAGAACCAAACGATGGGAGGCAAAAATTCCGGACCATTCCAACCACCAAAAAACAAAACCGTAATCAAGGAAGATATCAGGACCAAGCCTAGATACTCCCCTACAAAGAACATACCGAACTTCATCCCCGAATATTCCGTGTGATACCCTGCGCAAATCTCTTGCTCTGCCTCGGGGATATCGAAAGGCAATCGGTGACTCTCGGCTATTCCAGCAATTAAAAAAATCACAAAACCTATAAACTGTGGGATGACATACCACCCATCCTCTTGCGCTATAACAATTTCCCGCAGGTTAAATGAACCTGCCAGCGCAACAACACCGAGGATTGATACACCCATGAAAACTTCATAGCTAACCATTTGCGCTGCCGCGCGCAAACTTCCCAAAAGCGCATACTTGTTATCGGACGCTAATCCACCGAGCATCACCGAATATGCTCCCAGTGAAGCCATAGCTAAAACAAATAAGACTCCTACATTGGAATCCACGACACCAAGCCCTGGCGCAAATGGGATGACCGAAAAACTCATCAAAATTACAATCATGATAATGGCGGGAGCAAGAACAAAACTAAATCTATCCGCGAAAGGTGGAATCCAATCCTCCTTCGTGAATATTTTAATCATGTCGGCCACCACCTGAAGGAGGCCGAATGGCCCCACTCTGTTGGGACCCAGACGATCTTGCCAAAACCCTAAAAGACGCCTTTCCACCCAAATCAACATTGCAGCGGTCACAATAACCACAAGCAAAATCGCACTAATAGTCAATCCTGATCCGACCTCCCAAGCCATTTAGCCACGCTCCTCATAAAGATCATTCACCAAGAGTTGACCCAACCCTAGACTCCTTGAAACAGACATCGCTGGGGCAGTTTCAACCCGCTCTAAAATTTCGACCCGTTCAATGTCTCTTAAATTAAAATGAACCCCAGCAGCTCTATTTCCGGCGTAGACTAAAACAACGTCGTTAGGCACCAAAACTCGGACACAAACTTCGACGCAAATCTCAGAATCCTTAAACCTAACAAAGTCCCCCGCCTGAACTCCAATTGTCGAAGCAGTTTTCGGGGAGATAGCAGCATAAGCGTCAGTCATACGTTCCTGAATGGGCAAAGCGTGCCCTGAAAGCTCTTCGCTACCAAAAATGTGCTGAGCTGGCACCACTTGGAGCCCTTGAATAACTATCTCAATAGCGCCGATTTTATATTTCGAACCCTTCCCGGAGCGTGAGAGCAAGTGAACCCCAGACTGCCCCTGCTTAAGAGCACCATTGATTTCTGATTGGAACTTACTTATCGACTGATTCGAGGTCCAGCTTGGAGCCCAAGGAGACGCCAAAACGGAAGCGTCTTTCTGCGGATAGACACCCTCCATTGAAAAAGACATAACCGAATCTTCATCGACGGCCTGCTTTCCTTCGTGAACATTAACCTGAGCTGACATTGCAGTCCTGCCACTGTACCTATGTGACTGTCGAGGAACCTTCATTCCCGCGACTAAACTTCCCGCCTTAGGTAGGCAGTCGACTAACTTCGCAAAATCACTCATGTCCTCTGAGCATTTCTTAATAACCCCTTCAGGGCTGTGAGACTTTTCGTCAAAGAGCCAACGCCAAGCTGTCTTTGCACTCGTCCCGCAATCATTCACTTGGAAACTTAGTTGCGCCCTGCCCTCATAGTTAACAGATGTCGCTTCTTGTTCACTGAAAGCCGTGGAAGGGAGAAGAAGCGTGGCCGCTTTAGTTGTATTAGTCTCGACATGATCAAAGACAACTCTGTTCTCCAGTAGCTCAAACGCGGCGACGATATTTGCGGAAGGTGCTCGGCGATACAGATCATTTTCCAAAATAATTGCGGTCTTAATCGATTCTCTTTCGATACGTTCAAATGCTTTTCCAAGAGTGTTGCCTTCACGAACCATCAAGGCGTGTCCGACGCTGTTAGACTCAGTTGGCAAGAGAGCTAAATTAACAGCAGCACCTCGTTGCGCTCCTAGACTACGGCCCATGTTTGTAGCAATACGTAGCATCTCAACACCAGCGCTTGTTCCACATATGATAAGCGGATTTTTGGCATTCAGGAGTGCTTCGCTGATATGGTTGAGACTCTCAATTGGTAACTCGTTCTCAACAAGCCCATCGTCCGCAGACTGTCCGCTCAAAACACTGTCAAGCCGAACTGCTGCTTTTAATAGCACATCCGGAGCCAAGTTCACCTTGAATGTCGCGACGTCATCCAATCTGGTCGAGCCCACTGAAAAAATCGCGAGAGGGCTCAATTTATCTTGGGCAAGCTCCCTCACAGCAGAGTCCTGCCAAACTGGTATTTTGCTTTCCTGCGCAAGATCTTTCGACAAGTTCCTCACGCTTTGCCGCACCGCCAAAGCTACTCGCGAAGCCGCATTCGTGACGTCAATCCCGAGCACCAAAACAGCGTCCGCATTTTCAATTTCGCGAATAGACGGACAATGAAACGACTCATCCCGTAACGCACTGACTATTATTTCGAGCGCCTCATGTTCATCATCAGAGTGGCCAGAGTAAAAATTCTCAACTCCAACTCTGCTTCTAAGTGCATAGTTAGCCTCGTTACTTGCACGCGGAGACCCAATTCCAATTACGTTTCCTTCGTCAATTACAGCGTCAAGCCTCACCCTGGCATCGTCAACGGGAATAGAGAGCCCGCTAGCATCTCTCGCTCCGCGAACTCTTGACTCGGAGTTAACATAGTGAGCACCGAAGCGACCCCTATCGCAGATAAAATATCCATTGATTTCATCGTTATAACGATTAACCACCCGTCTCAAGGTACCGTAGCGCTCCCCGGGAGTTATGTTGCAACCGACCGAGCAGCCAACACAAACAGAGGGCGCGACCTGCAAATCCCATTTACGAGTGTAATTTTCACTAAAAGTTTTGTCGGTAAAAACACCTGTTGGACAGACTTCAACGAGATTGCCGCTGAACTCATTTTCAAGAGTACCCTCCTCAAATCGACCGAAATAAGTATGATGATGAGATGCCTGTGCTGAGAGGTCAGTGCCCCCCGCGTAGTCATCGTAGTACCGAACGCACCGATAACAAGTAATGCAGCGGTTCATCTCGTGACCGATGAAGGGACCTAGGTCCTGGTTGCGGTGAGTCACTTTTTTCTTATCGTGCCTCCTATAATTGTGCCCCGACATCTGAGTCATGTCTTGTAGATGACATTCCCCGCCCTCTTCACAGACCGGACAATCGTGAGGATGGCTAGTCATCAAGCTTTCAATAACCCCGGCCCTAAATGCTTTCGTTTGTTGATCATCCACGGAAAGAATTGCTCCGTCACTGACCGGAGTCATGCAAGCCATAACAATGGTGCCCTGCGTATCATTCTCATCCCTGTACTGCTTCACCGCACACTGCCGACAAGCACCAACAGATCCCATACAAGGGTGCCAGCAGAAGTACGGCACATCCAGCCCTTGTGACAAACATTCTTGCAATAGATTGTTTTCAGGGTTTAGTTCATAAACAACCCCATCTATTGTCACTTTAGCCATTACAACCCACCTCTACTTTTTCTAAAATCTGACCGCTCGTCTAGTTTTTAAACGAACAGACTAAAATTGATTCCTTAATGTTTGTAAGGACATGCACGGTTTTTAATATGAGCTTCGAATTCATCTTCAAAAAGTTTAAGCCCACTCCCAAGTGGAGCCGTCGCTCCTGGAGCAAGCGCACAAAAAGTTTTTCCCGGACCCATGTAGTCGACGTGATCATGCAAGATAGCCAAGTCTTTGTGCGTCCCACCTCCACGCTCAAACTCCTCAAAGATACTATCCACCCAAGGCAATCCATCGCGACAGGGCGTGCAAAACCCACAAGACTCATGCGAGAAAAATTTCATTAGGTTTCCAATCATGCCAACCGGGCAGGTCTTATCGTCCAAAAGAATCATCGTGCCGGTCGCAAGGCGGCTTCCTAACTTGCCAATCGCGTCATAGGTCAGCTCGGTATCTAAGTGTTCAGGTGTTAAAAAATCTGTAGAGCCTCCACCAGGTAGAAACGCTTTCAAAGAATATCCGTCTTGCATACCGCCACCGTATTCCTCTATTACCTCTCTAATTGTTACGCCAAGCGGAAGCTCCCAACAACCCGGGTTCTTCACTCGTCCACTGAGCCCAAAAAGCTTAGTACCGAAATCTCCACCTGACCCTATCGATTGGTACCAGTCGATCCCATTTGCCATAATCCCTGGCAGATTGCAGATTGTCTCGACATTATTGACGATCGTGGGTTTACCCCACAATCCACTGACCTGCGGAAAAGGCGGCTTTGCACGAGGATTCGCTCTCTTCCCCTCTAACGCGTTCAAGAGCGCCGTCTCCTCACCGCAAATATATCGCCCTGCGCTGGTGTGCATTACGATATCAAAACTGAAATCACTGCCAAAGATATTTTCCCCGAGGTAACCTTTCTCCCTAGCTTCTGCAATCGCTTTGCTTAAACACCGTTCAGATTCAAAATATTCTCCGCGAAGGAATATGAAGGCCTTGCTCGCCTGGATTGCGAAGGCCGCAATGATCATTCCTTCAATAAGAAGGTGCGGATCTCCTTCCATCAGCATTCGGTCCTTGAAAGTTCCAGGCTCCATTTCATCGGCATTCACGACTAAATATTTCTGCGCTTCACTGTCTGGACCTTGCGGTACAAAACTCCATTTCAGGCCAGTAGGAAACCCTGCTCCACCCCTTCCTTTTAAACCAGAGTCCTTGACCATCCCTAGCATCGAACTTGAGTCCATCCCGGTTGCGATCTTTCTTGCCCCTAAATACCCCCCAGCGCGCTCGTAACCAACCACATCTAGGGCGCCTCGTGTGAGATCGATATTCTTTGTTAATGGACGTTCGTTACTTCCTGTCATGCCTACTCCCCAGATTTGTTTTGGGTTTCACGAGAACTCGACAAACTTTTAATCGAATCTACGGTCAAGTTTCGGTGCATCTTCTCACCGACTAACATTACCGGCGCCTTATCACAATCTCCAAGACATGGAACAGGGATCAGGGTATATTCGCCGTCCTCTGTAGTTTCGCCATAATCAATACCTAGGTGACTGTTGATTTCTTTACGAATTTTTTCACACCCCATAATCCAACAACTGACACTATCGCAGAAGAGAATCACGTTTTTCCCAACAGGCCGCCGGTAAATTAAATTAAAAAAAGTTGCAACTCCCTCCAATTCGCTGAGAGCTATGTCTAAATACTTTGACACCGCAAGCATGCTCTCATCTGAAACCCAGCCGTTGTGTCGCTGAACAATTTTTAGCGCTTCTAGCCCTACCGCTTTCTTGTCGGGGTAAAGAGTTAGTTCATGCTCAATCTCTTTCACTTCAGCATCACTAAGGTCTCGGGCAATTTTCCCCGAACTAACTATAACTTCACGATTCATCGAGCATTTCTCTAATTACTAAAAAAAATAAATTTCACATACAAGATCGGCAACTTCACGCATTCAAAACCCTGTTTCACAGGTCAAGTTGACCACCATGCGACTTTGTTATCTATCTACATCGGCCATCACAAAATCAATACTCGCGATAATTGCGATGAGATCTGACACCATAAATCCTCGCGAAATTGCGGGTATCATTTGCAAATGCGCGAAGGAAGGGGTCCGAATCCGGGTTCTATAAGAAGTCGTGTTTCCGTCACTGACCAGATAATACCCGTTTATTCCCTTTGTTGCCTCGATCGCCATTGAGACTTCGGTCGGTGGAATGACCGGACCCCAGCTAACACTTAAAAAATGATTAATTAAAGTCTCAATATCTTTCATTGATTTTTCTTTCCGAGGCGGAGTTGTGAGCGGGTGGCTCGACTTATAATCTCCCGCCGGCATGTTATCGACACACTGTTTAATAATTCGCAGACTTTGACGCATTTCTTCGACGCGAACCGCGCATCTATCGTAACAGTCGCCGTTCTCAGCAATTGGAATATCAAATTCAAAATTTTCATATCCACTGTAGGGCCTTTGCTTTCTATAATCCCATTCGTACCCTGTCGCACGAAGTCCCGCTCCAGTAATTCCCCAATCAAAAGCCTCTTCAGTTGTATAAGACCCAATACCCTGCGTACGCCTCTTCAAAATTCCATTGTTTAGTACCATGCTGTCATATTCATCCAGACGCGCTGGCATAAAGTCGAGAAGCTCTCGTATCCTTTTTTCCCAGCCTGCAGGCAAATCTTGTGCTACTCCACCTATACGGAACCACCCAGGATGCATGCGAGCACCGCAGATTGATTCGATAATGTTGAAAATACGCTCACGTTCCACGAACATATAAAAAATTGGTGACAACTGCCCTACATCTTGAGCAAAAGTTCCATAGAAAAGCAGATGACTGCAGATCCTAAACATTTCCGAGAGCATTACCCTGATCACCTTGACTCTTTCTGGAACCTGAATACCCGCCATTTTTTCCACGGCCATTACGTAGGGAAGGTTATTCATTACACCGCCCAAATAATCGATCCGGTCAGTATAAGGAATGAAGGTGTGCCAAGACTGACGCTCACCCATTTTTTCAGCGCCACGGTGGTGATACCCAATATCAGGGACTGCATCGACTAAAATTTCGCCGTCAAGCTGAACCGCGATTCGGAATGCTCCATGAACACTCGGATGATTTGGACCCAAGTTTAAAAACATAAACTCCGAGTCCTCAGATTTCTTCTGCATCCCCCACTCTTCCGGCTTGAACTTAAGCGCTTCCTGCTCCGCGTCTGTCTGCACATCGTTCAGCGAAAAGGGCTCCATCTCGGTAGCCCGCGCGGGGTGCTCTTTTCGCAACGCATGACCTTCCCATGTTGGAGGCAACACAAGACGATATAGGTTCGGATGACCATCAAATCGAATACCGAACATATCCCACACTTCACGCTCATACCAATTTGCGTTAGACCACAAATCAGAAACCGTCGGCAGAACTAGATCCGCATCAAAGAGCGGCACCTTAATCCTCATGTCGCAGTTACCGCTAAAAGACATCAAGTGATACATCACTGTAAATTCACTCGAGGGCTGTCCATCTCTATGAACCCGAGCCCGTTCATCAATGGCTGTCAGATCGAAAAGCATCTCAAACCTGCTTCCAGCAAACGAGTTCTCGCGCAGACAATTAAGCACGGCTTTCACTTTCGCCCGATCGAACCAAAGTGTTGGTATACGATCGCAGTTCGCTTGCTCGGCGAGCACATCTCCAACGAATTCTTTTTTCAGAAACTCGACGGCGGCATTAGCAGGCCCTGAGTATACGACTCGACCTGTGTCTTCCTTTGATTGTTCAGCAGCTAACATTTACCCGTTACATTCCTATCAATATAAAATTCTGTCATCAGAAAAAACATGATCACCTATTCAGGTATGCTCAAATCTCATCTGGCGATCGCAACTCAGTCGCAGCTATCCTTTCGGGACCACGAACGACCCGTTGAACCTCATCTTTCTCGCGTTGGATAATGCCTTGCTCATTTATTACCCAACTCAAAGGCCTACGTTGTTTTCCGATTTGTTCCTGCAAAAGCAGCAGACCCTGGAGCAACGCTTCTGGTCTTGGAGGGCAACCTGACACGTATACATCCACTGGCAAAAACTTGTCTACACCTTGCACGACCGAGTAAATGTCGTACATTCCTCCAGAATTGGCGCATGAGCCCATCGATATAACCCACTTCGGTTCTAACAATTGGTCGTACAACTGCTTGACGACCGGAGCCATTTTTCGAAAAACTGTTCCAGCTATGACTATCATATCCGCTTGTCTCGGAGTTCCCCTGATAACCTCCGCCCCGAATCGCGCTAGGTCGTGGCGACTTGTGAAAGCCGTAGCCATCTCCACATAACAGCAAGACAAACCAAAATTAAATGGCCATATTGAGTTCTTCCGACCCCAAGCAACCATATCTTCGAGTGTCACCATCATGACGTTATTACGAATAAACTCGTCGGCGTCGTTACCCCCGCGCTGAGGTGCGCTAGACTTCTCTGCAGACTCAAGACTCCACTTCACAGTTTAAACTCCCGTTTGTTTGTTACACCACCCGGACCGACCATCGCACGGAGCTCCCGTTTTTGTACGCGTGTACGCCAGTCAAGCGCACCAATTCGATAGAGATAGAATAATGCAGCGAGTAGAACAAATACGAATACCGAAATTTCAATAAATCCCGCCCAGCCAGCCTCTCGAACAGCTACGGCCCAGGCAAACAAAAAGACCACTTCTAAATCGAAGATAATGAAAAGAATCGCTGGCAGATAAAAATGGATAGTAGTGCGAAATTTTGCACTTCCAACAGAAACGATGCCCGATTCAAAAGGTAGGTTCTTTGAGTGCGCAGCTTTTTCTTGGCCCAGGACAAAGGACAGACCTAACATTGTCAGCACAATCGCAAGAACGGCAAACCCATAGATTAAAAATGAAGTAACATCTGGCGTTGCAACTTGAAGCGCTTCTGTTTCCAAATGTTTATCCTCCCTCACTATTTCCAAAAATTACTGTACGGGTGTTTTTCCATGCAAAGCCTCAACAGACGACTGCAAGAATGCTGGGCCATTACGACCCAACCTATTGGCATTTCCACTTAGCATCTTTTTGCCCCAACAATTTAAGAAGGAGCTAGGCATGATTGTTGTTGGTGAAATTTTATCACGGCGACCGATGCCGACGCTAGGTTTTTGTCACAACTTAACAGGGGTTAACTTCGATTTATCGATCACAACTTTAAAACAAATGCCCCACATGATAATCGTTCTCAAAAACAAATCATGGGCGTCATAACAACACTCGAAGAATAGGACCAATTCAGTAACTTTTAAACCAAACACGCTAGATAAAACCAGTGTCAGAAATTCTAACCTTAACGGCGAGTTGCTTCTGCAATTCGTGAAAAATCAAGATCTGAAAATTTAAATGTTTGTCCATCAAGCAACCTATCACCGACTTCCTCTCTCCAGTCATAATGCATTCCGACTTCTGAAATTTCTGGACCACTTACATAAAAAACAACCGAATATATCTCGTCTCTCTCTCCAGGCAGCTTCGTATTCCGCGCATAATGAAAATTGTCTGACATATTTAAATGCGGATCCAACCGAACAAGTCTTTCTTCACCTGAACTTTGGTTTGTTATCAATGCTGTTATATCCAAATACGCAACAAATCCGCCATTAACGGAACCCCTCGGCCCATTCTCATTCCATGTGGCAACAACTTCAATATGAATATCTGAATCTGCCTCTAGACCGAAAATAGTGCTTGGCGCTACATCATCTTTAATAGCCCCTTCAAAAATAAGAGAGATCCCAGGTTCAATATCTTTTTCTCCAATAACCATCTCGGGCAAGTCGGCGGCGCAAACAAATGTTGGTAGCACCAAAATAATAAAGCTGTATATTTTCATCAGTAAACCCCCAATATGAACAACCTTTACCAGCACAAAAAAATTCCTTACATTTGGCTACTTTTACACTAGACGCGACATTATAAATGAGGAAGAAAAACTATGGAAATCTTACAACCTATGTTCGCAATGATTGCCCTTTCGGGAATACTGATTCTCTTGCTCGGAATATCAAGAATCCCCCCGATTATTCGAAATTTTGGCAATTTACAATCTGCAAAATACTCTGAAGACCTCAGACCAAAACTCCCAAATTGGATGCGTTACATCACTGATAACCATAACCATCTATTCGAGCAACCCACCCTTTTCTACGCATTAATAACTTATATATTCCTCGCAGAACATATCGATCCAATTCATATCCAACTTGCTTGGGGCTACGTTTGTCTGAGAACCGCTCACTCGCTCATCCATATCACTACCAACAACGTTTCAGTGAGGGCCCCGCTGTTTCTATTATCGGCTTTATGTCTGATCAGCATGATTGGACGCGAGACCGTCTTCCTATTTAATTCAATCTGATGGACCAAGCGAAAAAATAGCTTCGAGACCAAAGATTCGAGAGCTTGATGTTTGCAGAAATTCAGGCGCTGTTGCTTTTATTTCTCAAACAATACGATTACTATCTGAGAACAATAAGTTGGAAGACCAATCCATCTAATGTAATAAGCGATATTGACAGCAATATAAGCCGGATAACCATTTAACCAGTGAATTGGAGCAAAATAATGCTAAAAAAATCTCTCTTTGCACTAGCACTATGTACTTTAACAACACTCGCAGCGCCTGTTGTTGTATTTGCGCAAGCCATGGAGCCCTCGCAACCTTTTAAGGTAGGCACTTTCGCGATCAACGATATACCAACCGTTGGGCTTGTGTTGGCCGACGATAAGGTAATAGTTGACTTAAACGCCGCAAATCGGGCAATGGAGCTTTTGCCACGCTACAGCACGTTAGCCATGCCTACAGACATGCTCGGGCTTATTGAGCAGTATGAATATGGACTGAAGTATCGAATATATGAGGTGGTAAATTGGCTCGACCAAGAGGGGCATCTTAGCGGTGGCAATGAACCCAGTTACGTTCATTCAGTAAATAACGTCGACATACTAGCCCCGATCCAATACCCGAGTAAGATAATGAATGCGGCTGTCAATTTTTATACTCACGCATGTGAAGGTTGTAATGCTGACGAGCAAGCCGCGCGCAACAGAGAACGTCAAGAAAACCGGGGCGTCCCTTACCTGTTTTTAAAACCTACACGAGGCGCAGTTGTGGGCGACGGTGATGACATTATCATGCCTTATGGAAGAGATCGCATCGAATGGGAAGTTGAAATGGCTATCGTCTTCGGTCGCACTGGTAAATATGTTTCTGCTGACAGAGCTTATGATCACGTGTTTGGCTACATGGTTGCAATGGATATTTCCGACCGCGGCGGGCGCCCGCCTGGCGGTTACGGCTCAGGCTCAGACTGGTTTGTTGGCAAAGGCCACGACACATTCGCCCCCCAAGGACCTTGGATCGTGCCAAAGGAATTTTATGGCGACCCGATGGAGCGATTGCATCAGACGCTCGTTATCGATGGTGTTACGGTTCAAGAGGCCCGCGCCGGAGATATGATTCATAACATTCCTGAACTCATCGAGTATGCGTCTTCTCTCATAACAATTTTTCCAGGTGATGTAATGCAGAGCGGCACATCAGGTGGAACCGGTGCAGGACGCGTAGAACGCGCATCTGGTTCTGGGTTCTTAATTGACGGCGAGACCATAAGCGCTAACATTGAAGGAATTGGAACACTAACCCACACAGTGCGGGTTGAAACAAGTGTTCCCGACGATCTCTCTGGATCACAATTACCGCCGGTAAGATCTTATCGAAACAATTGATAAAGAAGCAAAATAGGCACATAAAAAACCACCTTTCATGGGTGGTTTTTTATATATAAAAGCCATCAGCGTATCGCAAAAACACCAACGTCACTTATATTGCTCGGAAATTTTGCGCTTTTGCTCTCTATAACAAGCTTTTGTTTAACTATTAAAGACCCTTTGACTTATAGCTGGCGGCTACCTTTTCAATGGCAACTAGATAGGCTGCCAATCGGAGATCGGACACCTTTTCGTTCTCATGCCACAACTCTCGCATCGATTGGAAAGCTCCCCGCATCGTGTCGTCTAGGCCCGACCGCACCAACTCAAGTTCACCCGCGCCCTTTATGTACTTTTCTCGAAACGAATCCGTCAGATTCCACTGGTTTCCAACCGACTTGGAGAGGTCCTCAAGTTCAGATATCACCAATTCATTACGCGCCTCTTGCTCGCGCCGTTCCATCCGACCAAATCGGATATGACTTAAGTTTTTAACCCACTCAAAATAAGAGACGGTAACGCCTCCAGCATTTGCGTACATGTCAGGAATAATAACGCAATTCTTTCCTCTCAGAATCTCATCAGCCCCGGCGGTAATTGGTCCATTTGCTGCCTCAATTATGAGCGGAGCTTTTACGCTAGACGCATTGTGAATATTAATTACGCCTTCCATCGCAGCAGGAATCAATATATCGCATTCAGCTTCTAAAAGTTTTGCTCCCTCTTTTATGAATTCAGCATCAGGGAAACCTGATACCCCCTCATTATCCGAAATCCACTCACGTACTGCCTCTATGTCTAGACCATCGCCATTAAAAATAGCACCATCTCTCTCTATGACACCCGTAATGCAACTTCCATCCTCCTGCTGGAGAAACTTTGCCGCGTGATAGCCAACATTACCCAAGCCCTGAACAATAATTTTTTTATTTTCAAGCGAACCTGATAAATTAGCTCTCGCAACGTCCTTTGGCTCGCGAAAGAACTCCCTCAATGCATATTGAACACCGCGCCCAGTAGCCTCTACCCTCCCCGCTATGCCACCCCCATTGATCGGCTTGCCGGTGACACACGCTTTCGAATTGATGTCAGTAGTATTCATTCGAGAATACTGATCCGCTATCCATGCCATCTCTCTTTCTCCGGTACCCATATCCGGCGCCGGCACATTCTGACTAGGATTAATCAAGTCTCTCTTAATAAGCTCATACGCAAATCGACGAGTTATCTGTTCCAGCTCATATTCATTGTAATCTCTAGGATTAATACAGAGCCCCCCTTTTGAGCCCCCGAATGGCGCGTCTACCAATGCACATTTGTAGGTCATCAGCGCAGCAAGCGCTTCAACTTCATCCTGATTTACAGAGCTAGCAAACCTAATCCCCCCCTTCACAGGTTCCATGTGCTCTGAATGAACAGCTCGGTAACCGGTAAAGGTATGGATGTCACCCCTCAAGCGAACACCAAATCGGACAGTGTATGTGGCATTACAAATTTTCATCGTTTCCTTCAGCCCAGGGGGCAGATCAACCATGGATACGGCACGATCAAACATGATATCTACACTTTCGCGGAAAGTAGGTTCAATAATCTCGGACATAAATTTCTCCTGTTCTAACTTTGATTTTCATAGATCACGTAGCTCTGAATGTTTTTATTACATACTCCGCATAATAAAAAGACCGAGATCTCCTATTAAGTACGCCATGGCGAAAAACCCAAATAACCAAAAGACACTCCGAAGACTTGGATTTCTATCTGTTGCAATAAAATAATATACGAGCATATGACCGATTCTTGAAACGGCGTAAACCCAGGTGATTATGCCCAACCTATTTGAATCATAATCAATCAGGATTCCAACAATTACCAACGGAAAAATAAGAACAACGTTTTCAACAGAATTCCAGAAAGCTCTATAACTGCGAAACAAAAAAGATTGCTGTCCAAGAGAGGCGTCTATAACACCAACTTTATAATTTTTTTGCATTCTGTGCGCAACAATCAATACTACCGCCTGGGCGAAAATCGTTGTCAAAATCACCCACAAGGCAAAGAAAACTAGTTTGTAAATCTCAAACATTTATTATCCTTATCGTTGAATTTTTAATTCCCGAAAAATTTGAATTTTCTATCAAAAAGCTCTTATAAATCAGGTTACCCGGTAAAACATTGTTCTTATGAAAGCAACCGAACTTTGGACGAGAAAAAGTAACAAACAAATCACATACACATTTGATTTGAGGTCAATGACATCCATAATCATACTTATAGATAACAGAAAAATAGTCGACAAAATGCCCGTCTAAAAAAAAACAAT
>Ga0228617_1000712_pt1 | contig 16084 bp, 4 predicted proteins | sample 18DmetaG_FD_190061 | JGI IMG/M metagenome (GOLD analysis project Ga0228617, IMG submission 190061) | Seawater microbial communities from Monterey Bay, California, United States - 18D | ecosystem: Environmental > Aquatic > Marine > Coastal | place: USA: California | collected 2016-10-20
GTTGCAGAAAACTATAGTGGCTACGATGTCTACGACATTGATGAGCACAGTGTCATCATCAACTCAACTCACATCAATGCTGATGGATTTACTGTCGAGGATTACGACAATGGCTCTAGTAGTATTAAGTCCTTGTTGTTTGATTACGATGCTGTAGGTAATGTTGATGTATTCGGAGAGTCCGATAAGGTTCAAAGCTTTAAGGCTGGTGCAACACACGACTTTGGGGTTGTTTATTACGACGAAAGAAACAGAGCGTCTGGTGTTCAGAGGATTGACACCGTAGACGTAGCTCACTTTGGCACTTCCCAAAGGCAGGGTAGGAACGGACCGACTGCGATTGACATGAGAATCCTGCATGAGCCACCAGAGTGGGCATCAAAATGGGCTCCCGTGTACAGCAAGAACACCAGCTATGACAAGGTTATGCAGGTGAGTATTGCTGAAGCTTGCCTAGGGAAACAAACGACTTTCTCTGACATACTATCTCCTCAGAACGCTTTGGCAGATAGAGACAGACCAGTCATCGAGTCCATCGCAGGTGGAATCAATGGTCAAATCTTCGTGTCTATGAGGCCTACTGAGGGTAAAGCAAACTCGTACAAGGAGTTTAAGGGAGGGCAGTTAGACTATCAGTATCAAGAGGGGGATGTGATGCGAATCATTGAGTACGTTGGTCCAGATGGTAGTCGTATTAGGCCACTACACGAGTTTGCAATCACCTCTTACAAGTACTATGTAGATGATGACAAGAACCCGATTAAGCTGGCGGTTCAGTCTACGTCTGGTGACGGTGGTTCAGCTCAGTCCGATGAAAACAATTTCCGAAGAACGGGTTGGTTTTTAACTGTTAGGGACAACAACACCCCAAGGTTTAGTAGGGATGAGGTTGCTGTAGGCACGGACTTCTTTTCTCAAGGATGCGTGGTAGAAATCTACAGACCTCAAAAGCAACAAGAGAATAGGATTTACTACGAGATAGGTAGGTGCTATGATGTTAAAACAATAGGCGGAAATAGAACCCACGGAGGTGACCGAAGTAACACCTCATCTCCCGACTTCAGTATTACTGTTGAGGGTGAGCTTTCGTTTATCTCTTCTCAGAGGCTGTACAATGGAGATAGAGTCAACACTGGTGATAACGCAGACGGTGATGCAGTCAGTTCTACTGGTAGGGTTTTTGTCGAGAGTGTTAAGCCAGAGGGCAATGGTTTGTTTGTGTACGGCGTGCATCCATCCAATCCATTTAGCTCTGACACTATAGGTACTACAGCATCTTCAAATAATGTAGATGCCACGGTGGGTAGCGGAAACAGTGTGTTCCCGGGTGTGATTACACTTAGAGAGGGTGATGTTTACATGCGTATTAGGGAGCAGCTATTCAACCCTGAGTCTTTATTTGAGCCAGTGTCTGGTACCACTAGAATCTTTGACCCAACTAAGGTTGATGAGGCTAGATATAGAAAGCAAATTGTAGAGTCCGAATCTGTTAGTGACTTCTTTGATTCAAAAGCCGTTAACGTTGGCAGACCCTTCGTCGAGACTGTAGAGCAAAAGGAGATTACCCGCGAGTCGGCAGTGACTTACAGCGATAGGTTTGTGTCTGATTCTAGCAGGTTAAATCTTTCTTCGTTCAACCCTGCGTTATTTCCTTTCAAGGACTACAACAGTCAGCATGGTATTATTACCTACTTAGTTGATGCAGGGGAGTCCTTTTTCAACCTACAAGAAAACAAGGTTAGCCTTACACCAGTAGGAAGAACACTGATTCAAAGCACAGGTCAGTCTCAACTAGTCACCTCCACTGATGTGCTGGGTAAAGAGACCTATATGTCTGGCACATACGGACCGGGAAGAAACCCAGAGTCGGTGGTTGAAAGATTCGGAAGGATTTATTTTTCTGACATGTCCTCAGGAAAAGTTATTGCGGTAACCTCATCTGGCATTAGTCCTATTAGCGACACTAAAATGGAGTCCTTCTTTGAGACCGCCTTCATGAATGCTTTTGAAAGTACATCAACCCCTAGGCTACCTTCGGGTATTGACCCAGAGAACAGCGAGTTCATAGTTACTATTGAAAGCACAGATGTCGCGCCACTGGGCTTTGGGGGCACAACCATTGGGGATATCGTTAAACCTCCCACCAATCCAGACGTTGCCTCTGCTGACGGAAGGGTGTCAATCGTTGCATCGACCAACACTCTTACTTGGGATAAAGACGAATACCCTTGGGACAGTGCTCACATTGATGGGGACGACAGGGAGCCAATATGGAACACCACCCATGTTGGGGTTGCGTATGCAGACCTGCTAATGAAAAGAGGCTCTGTTTTCGTTGACCCAATTCATGTTGATAAGGGTGACAAGGTATCTGTGGATGTGGTCTTGAGTACATCTGGAGAGTTTAGAGGTACCGCCGAGCTGTCATGTAAAGATGGTTCAATTAAGTTCTGCACTAAAATAATTGACATTGGGGGTGACGTTGCTTCGGATGCTTCAGATATCGTGGCGGTGGGAAGTGCCGTTACTAACAACGGAGAAACGATTGCGTACTCTACTACGAAAGAATTTTGGATGTCGAGGTACAGCTTCATACCCGAGATGTATGCTCACATACATAATAGATTCTTTTCTTTTGAAGGGGGTCAGATGTACAGGCACAACACAAACGCTACTAGAAATAACTTTTACGGTAATCAATTCAACTCTACAATAGATGTGATTTCTAAGCAAACACCGTCCATGGTAAAGGCTTATACAGCTATGAGTCTTGAAGGAAACGACACTTGGTCTGGAACTATAGAAAACAACACACAAAACACAGCCATCACGGAAGCAATGTTTGAGGAGAAGGAAGGTATGTACTACACCAACATCCCTCGTGGTCTTGCTGCAAATGCCAGCGACTCTATTGGTACCGAAAGGATTGTACTAGGTGTTGTCGCTTCACAGGCAAACAGCAATAAAGAAATCACCTTCACCTCTAGGATTAGCAACCTTCCGTTCGGTATTGGCGATACTGTTAAAACTCTTACAGGCTCCGCAGAGGGCAATACAACCAAAACTATACAGTCCGTAAAGGACAGAAAGACAATCGTTGTAGACAGCGACCCCGGCAACCTTGTTGGTAGCACGCTAATGGCTTTATCTTCTGACGTTATTAACGGAGAGGTGTTGAGAGATTACTACGCTAAGTTCAAACTCGTAAATGACAACACGTCTGCGATTGAGCTGTACGGAATCAATGCGGTTTATGCAGTTTCTCCATTAGATAATTCACAAAACCAGTAAATTTGTAGACATGGCACTATTCAATGAACCAGAGGGGGCACCCATTCCACCACCAAACGACCCGCCACCAAACGACCCGCCACCAAACGACCCGCCATCTTCGTCTGGCTCAAGCACCTACGCTCCTGTAGGTAAAGCCATGGGTATGTTAGGCTCTGGTGCGGCTACTATGCTTGGTGGAGTTGTTGATATTTTTGCTGGAAATGCAGGCATTAAAAGAGGTGAGGAATCACTTGGGGTTGCGGACGCAGAGCTTAGAAAACTCAAGGCTTCTCAGCCCTCGCTATCAACACCCTCAGAGTACTACGAGGCTGCAAAGAACGCCTATGACCAAAGATTGGTTCAGATGAGAACCGAGGACATCAACCGTTCCTTAGCTACCACAACGCAGGCAGCAGGTCAGTTCGGGGCCAGAGGTCTTGGGGCTGTGATGCAGGCTCAGCGAGATGCTCAGTCTCAGATGAGGACGGAAGCCCTCACGCAACAGCAACTTCAAACACAGGCTCTTACAAATCTGGCTGATGCAAGACAGCAGGAAGTTGGTAGACGAGAAGCACGCTCTACGAGAGACATTGATTATGGCTATGATGCAAAGGCATTAGCCCAAGCTCAGCTCGCTCAAGCTAGACAACAGCGTTCCGCTGGCATTGCTGGTGCCCTTGGAGGGGCGGCTGAGGCCGCAGTAGGTGGGGTTGCTCTATCTAAAATGATGCCTCCTAAAGTGCCTAAAGTGATGGAGGAGGGCGGTGAGGTTCAAAAGACACCGGGTGAGTTTAGCCACGAGAAAAATGAGATGTATGTAGTTGATGAAGACGGCAAGTCTATGGGTATTGCCCTTACTGGAGGTGAGTATGTTATTGCTCCAAAGGATGCTGCTCGGCTACAGAAACTTTCAGGTAAGGGTAAGTCAGGACTTCACAGCTTTGTTAGAAAGCTCGTAACTAGATTTGAAAAAGCAGACTAAGATGGCAGAAGGAACGAGATTTAAAACTGGTTTTCTCCCAGCACCAATTAGCTACACAGGCATCGGTGCTCAGATTGGAGATAGAATAAGCCAAGGCATTCAGGGCATGTCTGATGAGTTTGAAAGAAGAAAAGCTCAGACCAACCAAACCATGGGCTTTACCGACGCGCTCGGTGAGGCTGTACCCGCTGGAATCACGTCAAAGTACAGGGAGGGTGCTCAGATTTTATTGACTAAGTATCAGAATGCTGCAACAAAAGCTTACAGAACTGGTGTTCAATCAGACATTGACGAGTATCAGAGACTTCGTGGTGAGTTTATTGAGTTCAAGAACATTTCTACAGCTAAAAGCGCACTAGATAATCAAACTAGATTGTCAATCGCACAAGGCCAATACAAGAACCTATCGGGTGGTATTGCAGAAAGCTTAGATAAATACAACGAATACTCTAAAGCCAACTACAGTTGGAACGAAGCGACTAGACAGCTTGAGGTCGTGATGGGCAATGGTCAAACAAACTGGAGAGAGTCTAACATCGCGGACATGAACGACGTTTTTGTTCCTTCTACCTTATGGAAGGGTACCGAATACATGACGGAAAACCTTGGTAACTCTGTATATGAAGACGTACTCAAGGCTCGTGAGGCGACCTATCAAAATCTTACAGACCTTGGGTTTGCAGACGGCACACTTAACAACGAGGCCATCTATGAAGACATTGACACGAACCTTCAATCTAAGTTTGCCGTAAGGGGTACTGAGATGATGGAGGCTATCGCTATTACGGGCTACAAAAATTTACAGAAGCCCGGAGCTATAGAGCTTACGGAAGAAGATTTTGCTGAGGCTGGTGTTCTTTACAACGAGCAAGAAATTTTTGCTGAGCTACCCAGTGGTAAAAACATTGGTGATGGTAAACTCAACTCTAGTGGAGAGTGGGTATTTGATGTGTCTGATGAGGAGGTTAAAGAAGAGATGGGGAACATGGGTTCTGTATCTCGACAGTACATCGAAAGAAGAAAGGCTGTTAAGCTGTACATGGAGGAGGCCTCATCAAAGGCATTCAACCTTGTGCAGGTAAACAATCAGCTTGCTCAAGACCTTTCGGCAAGACGCTCTGAAGCTGCTGCCGCAGCAAGACTTAAGGCTTCTCAAGGGGATGACAAACCAGCAACAGACCTTATCCCTGTAGCAGACAGTGTTACAATCCCAGCCCACCTTAGTGAAGAGGGCGAGACAGTTCCAGAAAAGCCTAATCAAAGCGTCTATCGTGTTCCCGCAAGCGTCAAAGGCAGAGAATTTAAGTTTGCTGTAAGAGCGGGGGATGAAGAGGCGGCTCAAACAACACTCGTTAATAATGTTGTTTTCAGCCCTCAGGGTGAGCTCATAGGTTATGATATTGCTACTGGTCCGGGGCTTATTGAAGGTGTTACTCAAGACATTGAAGGCCTTGACCTAAGCACAGAAACTGTATATGCATTCGACCCAAGGTTCGAGCTAATCAATAGTAAGTTTCGTTCTGTTGGCCAAGCGAAAGGCAGAAGAATCGGTAGGGAAATTCTAGAAGAGGCAGCTACAAAAGTGATACTACAGGAGTTCTTGTCTCAACAGGAGAAGGGTCAGGAATAATCCGTATTTTTGACGCATGGATGAACAGTTAAAGGCACTGCTTACTGAAGCGCAGGCTAATGGTGCTTCTGAATCAGAACTTCTAGCGATTATTGCCCAGTACAATAGTCAAAAAAAAAAAGAAGAAACTTCACAATCTCCCTTGGTTTCGGAGGTGGGTTCATTGGATTCAAGTTCACCTACATCTCTGGGTGGAGAACAAGACACTGCACTTTCGGATTTTCTTACGGCACCGAGGATAGGTAACAAAAGGGTTCCGCAGTTTGAGGCGGACATCCTGAATGATTATGCCACGTCTTTTGACAACGCATACCTACAAACGATTTACGAAAAGTTTGATGTATCCAAGTTCACAGATATTGTCAACTATGAAAATAGTCAAGGTAGCTATCAGGACTTTCTAAACGCTTTCAACCAATCAAGCACCGAGGACGAAAAGTTCACAGCTAAAAAAGAACTTGTAGATTTCTTGATTGAAGAGGGTGACCCTGACTTTGAAATCAATAGAAGGGTTTTAGGTGGTGTAACTGATGAGGTTTACAGAGACCTTACTGGAAACCCAGAGCTTGAGGGGGAGGACATCTTAACCCCTATTCCGCTTAAGAATCAGGTATCTAAATCTCTTCAAGACTTAGGAGCTGGTGTCGCCACTAGGTCTGGTGCTAAGCTTAGGGAAAACCTACCTCAATCCATTCTCGAAGACCCTAAAAAAGTAAGTGATTACGAGAGATACCTGTATGATAATTACGGACTCTCAGTTGACCTGAACGAAGACAAATACATCGGCGGTGTAGAGGTCGTTGAGGGTGGTGCATTTGCTGGGTTTGGGCGTTCGGTATCCAAGGCGTGGAAAGAGACCATGGCTGGTGGCAACTTCATACTTGGCGATGCGGTCGCTTCAATGTTTGGTGACGACAACTGGTTCACACAATGGGCCATTCGTGCTGGTGAAGAGGGGAGTGCGCAGGCTGAGGAAATTGCAAAGGAACTTCCTATTTCGTTAGAGAGACTTGCAGCTAAGACAGACAAGGTGTTGTCTCTTAAGGGAGATGATGGAGAGCTTGACGACTTAATTAATGATTACCTCAGAATGGGGGGTGAATCTGTTCCTATGATGGGTGGCGCAATCGTTGCAGGGGTACTCACTAGAGGGGCAGCATCAAGAAGCACAGGGCTTTCGCAACTTAGAACCTCACTTAAAGGGTTGAGTCGAGCTGAGCAAATTGCAAAGACCAGACAGTTTATGGCTGCTGGTAAAACTATATCTCAGGCAAAGAAGATTGTCAAAACAAGCCAGACCGCAGGTGCATTTACCGCTACCAGTGCTATGGGTATGGGTACTCAGTACAATGCTGTAAGGGACGAGGAGTGGTTCCAAGAAATGAGTGGAGCTGAGAAGTCTGCATACACTTCAATCATGGGTGTTGCCGAGGGATTGCCAGCCTTAGTCGCCGCAAACATTAGCGCAAGAGCATTAGGTAGGCTTTCTAAAGTTGGTAAGGAGAACTTTGTTAAGGGTCTTCTAAAGGCAACTGGTATTGGTATGATTGAGGAGGGTGTTACCGAAGGTGTTACTGCGGGCATTCAGTACATTACAAGCACATCATTCAACCCCAACGTGGAGTTTGATTTTGATGACATGATGGCTGACGTAAAGGACGGTGTGTACGGTGGTATCGCGCTTGGCGGTGGTGTTTCCGTTACGGCTCAAATTCCCGGTGCTATCTACGCGGGAGCTATGGCTGTAACATCGCTGCCTTCAGTTCGTGACGCTATTCAAATCGAGAAGCTCACTAAGGAGTACGATACAGCTCCAGACCAAGCCACGAGACAAGAGATTGGCAGGAAGTTGGAGGCGGCTGTAATGGGTAGGGCTACTCGAAACCGGAACAGAAGAAAGTTCTACGAAGACCTACACGAAAACAATAACGAGGCTTGGTCTCAGTTGACTGGCATCCAGAAGAAGATTATCCAACTGGGATTACAGTTTGAAAGAACTGAAAAGGGTGAGACGAGAGATGGCTTTAAAGCAGAGATGGTTGCGTTGCTTGAGGAAAGAACCAAGCTTGAGAAGGAGCTTGGCATGGAGTATGACCTCGATATAAACAAAGAGTTTAATCGTGTCAGTGGTAGAATTTCTAAGATTGATAGGTACTACAATGACTACGGCTCTCTGTTTGAGGGTGACTCAGAATCCACTACTGTAACTGGAGAAAATGCAGACTCTGTTCTTGATGCCATTAATGAGGTGACGTTCAATAGGATTGACCAAGTTGAAAAGCTAAGCACCGGGGTGAGCATGAAGCGTGCTTTAAAGAATGTTGTAACTGTAGCTAAAGCACTATCCAAGACAGGTAAGTTTGAAGGCATTGTAATTCACAAAACAGACACATCATTTATGAACGCGACAGGACAAGCTCTTGGTCGCGGAATGTGGACAGGTAAGGGTAAGATTCACATCTATGCCCCAGCTGCAATGGAGAACACATCTTTTCACGAGGCATTTCACGACCTTGTTCTTGAGTCCTTGGGGGAGGAGGCGTTACAAAAGCTATCTGTTTCTCTGTACAAGGGCTTGTCTGGAGACCTTCGAAAGAAGTACAACAACTTCCTTGCTGGTCAGAGAGGCGTTAATAGAAGGCAGGTTCAAGAGATGGAGGGTGACCCCATGACCGCTGAGGAGTTCTTGGTTGAGCTTCTTGGAGACATTACAACTGGTGATGTAGGCATTGAGGTAAAGAAAGGTTTGGTAAATCAGTTCAAAGACTTTGTTGCTAAGGCTGTCAATACCATTCCGGGTGTTGAGGTAGACATGACGGAAGCCGACCCTAGGCTCGATGACCTTGTTACAGCTATTCAAAAAATGACTGGTCAGTTGGCGGCAGGCGAGGCGGTAACAGCTACCGAAGACTTGCGTGATGCGTCTGTTCGTGCTGGGTATAACGCTATGATGGTGGAGCTTGAGGACATGAGTTCCAAGGCTCAAGGAATCTACGCTAGGAATAGGGATGTAGAGGAGGTTACTGATGCGGGTCGATGGGCTGCTTCTATGGCTGAGGCCACGGACAGAATGAAGGAGCTCAAGATGAAGATGGTTCTTCAGGTCGATGCTCTATCGGAGGCGGACGCACAGAAAATCATAGACGACGGAGGTAAGCTGTTCATGACTAAGGATGGGCTTGGTGGGGCGTACCTTAAATCTGATGGATACATGGGTGGGTTGTTTAAGAACCCTGACTCACAGTTAAGGGCAATCAGCGCACCTCTTCAAGCCATCAGAGCAAGGGAGGGAGGTAAGTTTTACGATGCTTTTGCAACAAAGCTTGAGAGTCTTTACGTGAGCAATGGATGGAAGCCAGTTGCTAGGCTTGATTTCAATGAGGAGTTTGCACCAGAGGGTTGGAATGACCCTGACTCACCGCTCATAGATAAGCCGGACGTTGTGTTCTTTGTTAAGGGTGAGGGAAAGGTTGGGGACGGTATCCGCATGGATGAATACGACGATGCGTTCAACTATGCAGAAGGTCTTGCCAACGGTAAGGCACAGGCATTCATTAGAGAGCTTCAAAACAAGCCCGGATTAGAGGACTTTCTCACCAAAGCTAACCTCACCGAGACTGAACTTGAGGAGAGAAAGAAGGAACTCTTGCTTCCGGAAAGTCAACGTCAAAAAAGAAAGCCTATTGTCGTAGAGGCTCTCAAGAACTACGCTGCCCAAGAAATCAATCAGGAGCAGTTCATTGAGATTATCAGGAGGGAGTCACCAATTACTCCGTTCCCCACTGTTCCCGAGGTTCCAAGCATACTAGATGTTGGTAGTGCCCTTACATCCAATAAGCTGAACGCTGGAATCATTGACGTAAACAAGACCATACCTCAGGGGTACTATGTTGCGCTTCGTTTGGACATACCTGCATACGACAATTACGATGTGTGGGTTGTTTCCATTCACCAAGGCTCTACCAATGACGTGAGGTCTCCCAATATGGGGGGCTCTATTGGGTATGGTCAAACGGGACTGATTAGTAATGTTGAGTTCCTTGCCATGCCGAAGGCTGCATTTCAAATTGCTACACAGAAAGGGAAGGCTCCTATCGCTCGGATGTTCGGCGATTGGAAAAATCACGATTCGCAAGAGTTACGTCAGCGTGCGGTAGACATCATGGCTGGCGACCAGTACAACGTCTCAGACCACCCTGTAGGAAAGCACGAGGGATGGGTGCAGGTGGGCATGAATCCCTTCCGTCACAGCTGGTTCTATGACAAGAGGGACGGCAACCCGATTGTGTCTGCATCTGAGGTTATTCAGATTGGTGCCCTCGTCCTTGCTAAGGATGTAGAGAAGGTTCCCGTTACCGACGAGAGATTTAGCATAGCCACAGAAGACGGTGCGACGATTAAGTTTCAGCACATCCTTCCGGGTCAAGATGGCATGGACACCAAGGTGTCTTTTAGCAACAAGGCACAGAAGTTTGGTCGCATCTCAAACAGATACGCTGTAGAAGATGGTGAGTTTGAAGAAAGTGCTAATGCTGTACTTCACAACGCTGTGTTTGATGAGGTGCTTAATGAGAGTCAGGTGATAGTATCATCTCCAGACCACATGCTTGTTGGTACTGTTTTTCTTGACGAAGAAGTTTTGGCTGAAGGTGGCGGCGGATTGTTTTATCCAGTTCGAACAAAGAACACATGGGCGTTTGGACAAAAGGGAGATGCTAACGCATTTAAAAACACCGTCAACAAGATGAGAGGTGAGTCTCCTGACGGTAAGGTTCACGTATTACTTGTCAGTGGGACTGATGATAAAGTGAAGAGCAACATCACCACGATGGAAGCAGGGCTTAATCTTATGGATAGGCTAGTTGGAGAGGGTATCCTTACACAAAATCAAATTGACAAACTTATCGTGGACTCTTTGAACGACATCATTGATGCATTGCCAGCAAAGAAGGAAGGCAGGTACGGTGAGAAGGTTAAGTTTAAGGGCAAGAGGGCAGACATTCGTGCGGCTGTGGAGGCAAGTCTTCGCAGAACCGACAACACATCCTTTGAATTAAGGAGAGCTTACATGGATAAGCTGTTCGCTAACCTCGGGCGCATGTCCGTGATTAGGGAAAACCCTAAGTCTCTTGATAAGGTAAAAGAAATTACGGGAGTAAGTAAGCTGACAAAATCTCAAGTTGGAAGCACACTCAAGAGGACGCTTGTTCTCTCTATGATTGAGGGTCATCTTCAAGGTGTCCCAAAAGACGTGGTGTATGCTTCGATTGAAGTTGACTCAGACCTTGAGGTTGATATGATGCCGGGCAATGAGGCATTCCCTGCTGCTGTGGTCATGAGAGATGCTGGTGGAAATAAAAAGACACCAAAGATTCACTTGTTCGCAGACAAACCTCATGTCAACGATGTGATGCTTGACAACGAAACAGGTCTAAGTAGGGCAGACTTCATGGAAGCTAAACTTGCTGACGGTGAGTATGCTAAGAAGGACGGTGTTCGAAGAAGTGAGGCAAACGAACGTAAGGCTATTGATGGTAGATGGAAGGGCAGTATGGGTTTGCTTCAGGCGGCCTACGGTTTTGGTAAAACTAGACCCAAGGCTCAAGCTATTGTTGACTCAGAGTCTAAGGCTCAGGGTAGTTTCCTGAAGAAAGTTTCTCAGATGATTGACAAGGTGTACCCATCACCTATTATCAGTCGAGATAAGCGCAGAAAGAATCCCGTCACAGGACTGGATGAATCTCAACAGCTAGATGCTTTTGCTTACGCCAAGAGTGAGGTTATTAAAACCCTGATGGACATGGGTATGTCTAAGGAGGGGGCCGACATGATGTTCAAGAAAGCTGTAGCTTATAAGCAGGGGCGTTCTCAGGGAAAGAGAGAGGGTATGCGCGTGGCCATGGCTAACGCAGCCGAGACTCGTAAGATGGGGACTAAGGCGAAGAACCTACAGAAAGCTCTCATTCAACTGAAGGATAAGTCCAAGACCTTTAATGAGTTCTTGACTAAAGCTATTGAGCTGATTGATGGACGCATGAAGGAAGATGCAAAGACTCCTTTTACCCGTTCTCAAATTACAGGAATGGTTAAGGCTATCCGACAGGCTCATAAGACCAGCGGAAAGAAGATTGAAGAGCAGGGCATGGAGGCTATGCAAACTTTCATCGACAAAATCTCTGTCATCTTTGACAAGAGAGACTCTAGGGCTGAGCTGCAACGATATCTAGATGGTATCAAGCACGCTCAAAAGTTGCAGAAGCGAATTAAAAGAATGGCTAAGCCAAAGGGTAGAAGCGGTGCGGCAAAAAACGTAACGACCTACGCTAAGATTGCAAACGGTTTGGCTTCAATCAATCCTGCACTTCTACCACAGAACGAGCTGGAGGGATTCGTCAGCACACTGATGTCAACCATCAGCTCGATGTCCAAGGCTAAGGCGGTCTTTGAACCGGAGATTGAAGCCTATGTTGGGGTGTCTTTCGCTAAGACCGAGGCGGTAGTTCTATACAATAAACTCAGCAACTATCAAGCAATGGAGGAGCTGGGTCGGCAGGCTGTGTTTATGGCTCGCGCTCAACTACGTGCAGCAAAGAACAATACTACTGTAGAAGAAGAGTACAAGAAACTGGTTCAGAATTACGAGAGAAGTAGGTTGTCCTCTAGTCGTAGAGCCATACTTAAATTCATTGATGACAACCCAACAATCCAACACCCAGATACAGGTGATACTGTTGTGCTTAATGCAAGCAACCCGGCGCACGTTGATTTGATTACTCAAATTTTGGCTGAGCAGGCTGCTACAAAAGAGGAGTTGCAAAAAGATGCCATCATCAATGATGTATTACTCCCAAGAATTGTAGCTAATATCGACAAGCTTCTGGAGGACACACAGATTGCGGACATCCTTGGTATCTATAGCGTTGCAGACTTGGACTTTGATAAACTCAGAGCAAGACTCAACAAACTAAAAAGACATCACATCATCAACCTTGATTACAGGCTTGACGATTACCTCATCAATGATTCGGTATATGGTATCGGGTACATGCACGCCCTAGTTCAAGGTAACATCGACATGCCTAGCGAGCTTGAAAAACTTGTGAAGCGTAAAGGATTGAAGGCGAGAAAAGGTGCTCTTTTTGGTATGCTAGATACTGTCAACTCCTATCTGTCTAATGTGATTCCAACAGACAGGATAACCTTCGCGAAGCTTAGGGTTGCTATTGGTTTGGCACAGCTAACCAATGACTTTGCTAATGCGGATTTCATTCACAGTCAGGTGGTTGAGTTGTTAGAGAATGAGATTAACAGAATTACCGAAAAGGGGGGAAGCGTAACAACCAGAATGGACAGAGCTATCATGCAGCTGTACTCTATGGCTAAGCAGATGCCTGAGTTTGAGGGCGAGCGTGGTCAAGCTGAGGCGGCTTGGTACTTGGAGCTTCGAAACTCTATGCGTAGAACGATTGATTACTACTCTGAACAGCAGTCTTTTTCTAATGAGGAGATTGATGAGTTTGAAGATGCATTCAATTACATGTTTGGTCAGGCTGAAACTCTTTCAGAAATGATTGCTCGGGTTGAGTCTGAACGTAAGGACGTAGTAGAGATGGTTCAGTTTACGTCGGACATTCACTCCAGCCTAATGCCAGCGTTTAGAAACTACGTCGAGAGGTACCTTGGAAAGGAGCTGGTTGTCGAGGACAACTACACTGCGTTTGAGGTTATTCCTGAAACTGGAGCAAGGGATGTAGATGATATGCTAAGCCTTCGAATTTCACTCAATGATGCATTGGCAAGCAGCTCACTATCGCAAACTAAAAAGGTAGCCGGAAGTAGCTTCGAGAGAAATCCTCGTTCACTCAAGGGTAAGAATAGAATTGGTCTTGACTTTCTATCTGCTAATGAGAGAACGCTGAGAGACAACATCATATTATCCAACACCGTTGGTTCAGTTGTCCGGTCAAGCTATGTCCTAAACAGCGACGCAATGAAAGCCTTCATCCCGAACGCTAAAGTTCGCATGGAGCTTGAGAGGAAAATCATGCTGTATGTGCAGCAAGATACTGGTAAGGTTCCTCCAGTGTTCCAACCTACATTCAAGGCTATTGGTTTTAGATTTATCAATCCCATCAACCTGCTTCGTAATGCGGTCATCGTAAGGGCATTCGGTAGCTTCGGTATTCAAACTCTAAAGCAGAGCACGGTTCTTACGTCGGTCATGTTTCAGACCAAGAACCCAATTCAATCTATCCCATATCTGCTTACAACCCTATCGGAGATGGTTTACTTCTCCTTGAAGACTCTAGCGGGTAAAGACGCTAAGCTTGCTCTTGATGATGGCAGGTACAAACTACTTCAAAACTCTCCTGTATTCCAGAGGGACTACGAGGCGGGCAACATCGACCCATACACAGGAAGGATGAGCCTTGATGAGGGTAGTCTTCAAAAGGTCGTCAGGACTATGAGTGATATAAGCTTGAAGAACCTTAAGGGTACTGACAAGGTTGCGGCTGTAGCATCGTGGTTCACATTCTATGGCGATGCCTTGATTACCGAAGGTGTCGTTGAAAGCTTTGACCAGATTGATTGGGATGCCGAAGCTGTTGCCCCAAACTCTACAGCATTGAGCTATGCTGACGCAATGGTGAATAAAGACCAAGCGGCATCTACTCCAAGAGAGGCAGCTGATTTGTACATGCAGGAGAAAGGTGTGAAATCTATCATTGCCTACCTCGCACAAAACATTCTTCTTCCGTTCTCAAGATTCGCCGTAAATAAGAAGCGAAGCATCTCTTCGGATGCAATGAGAATCTACAAGGGTGATGCGCAAGCTAAAAAAGAGGGTGGTGTTGCTATGCTTGGACACGCTGCCGAACTTACTCTATTTGCTTACATCGGAAAGGTTTTGATTCCTGCAATCTCTAGCATCTTTATCGACGATGACGAAGACGAGATGCCAAAAGATTCGAGATGGAGAGACATTTTATCTCAGGTTGTTGTCGATGCGAACCCGCTCCCTCCAATGGGAATCTTTGACAATCAAGTCAAGGGTGCTTTGAACAAGTTCCTATTCTATCCCTACGATGTAATGATGGAAGGTGATTTTGATTTAGGTGACGATGATGGATACGAAAGATGGACAAGGCTAGGTAAAGGTGTTCCGATGTACTATAAGTCTGCGCCAAAGGATGTAACTCAAGGGTTCACTAGATTCCTTGGCCCGTATGGAGACTTCCTTGACGATGCTAGAACGATTGCAGAAAACCTTGCGCTACCACCCAACCGTGTGGTGTCGAGCAACGGTACGGAGTACTTCGTTAGACCAGAAGACAAGGAAGCAATGGAATTGCACTACTACATGAAGACTTTCCTGTTTGCTGGTCAGATGTTCGGGCTGTCTAGTAAAGAGATTGATGTTCTTGTACGTGAGATGGATGACCTACCAAGAGACAGGAGGTTGTCCAACGAGGAGGCACTCGCTGCATACGAGGTGATTGCAGAAAAGTATGGCAACACCCTTGAAGGTGAGGTCATAGGCGAGGAGAGAATCATGAAGGTCATCGAAGACAAAGAATCTGTGTTTGATAAGAAGCGTGCTGCTGACAGCTTCCGCTCTTCTGTCAAGCCATTGGTGGCGGAGCAGGTGATGAGGGATGAATACCCAGAGGGCTACAAGTCATATATCAGAGAGGCTCGCAAGCTACCTAAGCAACTTAAGAACGCTAGAGATTACTACGCCTACCTCAGGGGGAAGAGTCAAGACATGGAGCCGCAAGAGTTTGAAAAGTTCAAGACATTCATTGACTCTTATCTGGCCATCGTCAGACCTTCGTTCTACGTTGAGGAGCAATACATAGAATCCGTAGAAGAATGAAGCTAGAAGTGATGAGGTTTAGCAGCCAAGAGCGGGACACGCTGGGGCTGTTGTTTGATGTGAGCAACGGGACAGAGTTCCGTGAGTTTCTTTGCTTCACCCTTGAGGACGAAGACAGAAAGGAGAAGGTCATGCATGAGACACGAATCCCTGCGGGAACATACAAGCTAAGGCTAAAGACTTGGGGTGGATACCATGACAGGTACACCAAAAGGTTTGGCGACATGCACAAGGGTATGCTTGAGGTATTGGATGTGCCTAACTTCGAACACATTCTGATTCATTGCGGCAACGATGAGGACGATACTAGCGGGTGCCTCTT
>Ga0228617_1000730_pt1 | contig 15934 bp, 16 predicted proteins | sample 18DmetaG_FD_190061 | JGI IMG/M metagenome (GOLD analysis project Ga0228617, IMG submission 190061) | Seawater microbial communities from Monterey Bay, California, United States - 18D | ecosystem: Environmental > Aquatic > Marine > Coastal | place: USA: California | collected 2016-10-20
AGAAATTATGTTGCAACTTTGAATGGTAGGACGAGCAACATATAATGATAAAACGGTTATACTTTTATAGTGTAGCCGTTTTTTAATTAAAAGACTTCGGTCAAACACCCTCAAAGATTAAAAGATGATCTCCCAGTGAATATAAGACCAGTCCAAAAAAGGATTGAAAAAGTTTAAAGTTTCTTTATCTTCAGTTTCATTATATTTGAATTAAAATGATAAACGAGAACAAAAGTTTCTTTTATCCGGAAACATAGACCTATAAACAGGAGGTTTATTCTCCATATAACGAGTTGTGCATAATGCTGAAAACCGAGCAAACCATCAACATTTAAACTAAAAAATCCAACCGCACAGTCAAGCACATTTCATTTTTTTCGTGCCTCAAAAAATAAAAAGAGCTTGCCTTTTCCCTCCGCACAACTTACCAAATTATCTTCATCACTTCCTTTTCGACCTCAATGCCCAAAATTCGACTTCAATAACTAATTTCTAAAAAAGAAGACATAGCTCTACATCTTTGCAAAGAATTTAAAACAGATTTTTTGTAATGAACAGAATTTTAATACTCTTTTTAATAACATTAAGCACAACATTTGTAGTTGCGCAAAGCAATGAAATGGATGTGCAAATTCAGTTTCAGTCCTTTCAAGAGTTGCTGAAATACGCTGATGAACACGCCATACAAATACAAAATGCCCTTATTGGCGAGCAAATAGCAAGTGCCAATAAAAAGGGTGCAAAATCCTATTTATATCCTTCTGTAAATGCTAGTGCAGGATATAACAACAACCTAACCTTGCAACCCACTTTGGTTCCTGAACAATTTTTTAATCCAAACGCTACTGAAGGCAGTTTTCGAGAATTAACCTTTGGACAACAACATGTTTATTCTACGGGAATTCAAGCACAATGGAATATTTTAAACTTCCAAAAACAGTTTGCTTCTCAAACCGCTGACATAGTTGCCGAACAAAGTGAAATCAATACTCAAAAAAATAAGTATAACACTTATAACTTGTTGGCTTCAACGTATTATTCCATTTTACTAACACAAGAAGCTATTGTTATTTACGAAGAAAACCTCAAGGTTTCGGAAGCAATTTATAAGAGTACAAACGAAAAATTTCAAAAAGGAATCGCAAGTGAGGAAGCACTCAATTTGGCTAAAATTAAACAGTTACAAAACCGTAACACTTTACAACAAGCATTAAGTAATCGAAGCAGATTTTATACGCAATTGCAAAGTCAGTTAAATACTAGCCAACAATTTATAATTTCAGATTCACCTCAAAATTACAGTTTAACAAGTACAAATTTTGAAACCATACATCCTGAAATTACTTGGCAAGAAATGGAAGTCGATAAACAAAAATCGCTTCTAAAAGAAAAGAAAGCATTGCTTTTACCTAATCTAAGTCTTAACTATCAATACAACACTAGTTGGGCTACCGATGGATTTACAGATTTTTCCAATGCTAACGAATTGCCACAACAATATATTGGTGCAAAGCTGAATATTCCAATCTTTAGTGGTTTTTCTTCTCGATCAAAAATCAAGAAATCAAAATTGGAACTGCAACAACAAGAATTGCAACTGGAAAACACAAAATTGGTAAAGCAAAACGAAGACGATTTGTTGCTTTTAGATGTCAATCAATTTGAAGAAGAATTAGCAGAAAACAGCAAAATTATGGTTCTCATACAGAAAAATGATGTGCACGCAGAAAACAAATACAATAGTGGAATTACAAGTTTAAACGAACGTTTAGACAGTTATGAAGATTTACTAAATGCACAAAATGCGTATCTACAAAGTTTGGCATCATACACATTAGCGAAGTATAAATTAAATATTAGACAAATTGATTTAAAATCCAACAATTAAAATAATTACGTAATGAAACATAACAGAATAACTTTTTTAGGATGTATGATAGTAGCAATATCGCTATTGTCATCGTGTAATAACAAAGAAACAACAAAACCAACAAGAAAAAATATTGAAGATGCAGTTTTTGCAAGTGGTTTTATAGAACAAGAAAATCAATATACCGTATCTGCCAGTGCAGATGGAATTTTAACCACAATACCAGTAAGCGAAGGCGATATTATAACTAATAACACAACGATTGCTGTTATAAAAAGTGATGTGCAAAACAATCAGGTTGCAGATGCACAAGCGGTCTATAACAATGCGGTAACCAATGCTTCTGCAAATGCTTCAATATTACAGCAAATAAAAACAAAAATTAATCAGGCAAAAACACAATTGTCCCTAGACAAAACAAATTACGTGCGTTATAAAGAATTACGTGCAAAAAATTCAGTATCACAGCTTGATTTTGAAAAAGCCGAATTGCAATACAAAGCTTCACAAAATAACCTTTTAGGGTTACAAGACAATTACAAGACTACCGCATCTGATTTAAAACTAAATGAAAAACGAAGCTTAGTGCAAGTTAAAACGCAAAAAGCCATCTTAGATGATTACAAACTAAATTCATCTATTTCAGGAACGGTTATCAATGTATTTAAAAAACAAGGCGAACTCATTAGAAGAGGCGAAGCTGTTGCCGAAATTGGAAGTGGTGCATTTATCATCAAACTATTTGTTGCGGAAGACGATATTAAAAAAGTAAATAGTAATCAGGCAGTTTCGGTGCATTTAAACACCAATCCTAATGAGACGTTTAAAGCAAAAATTTCAAAAATTTATCCTTCATTTAACACCACAGAACAATCGTATGTGGTAGAAGCACAGTTTGACCAAGTACCCAATAAAATATTTTCAGGTTCTCAACTACAAGCAAATATTGAAACTGGCAGTAGTAAAAATGTATTGGTTATTCCAACTGCATATCTTATAAGAGAAAATTATGTAATCCTTGAAAATGATGAAGAAAGAACCATAAAAATAGGAAGAAGAAATAGTGATTGGACTGAAGTAATTTCAGGGATTTCAGAAGAAGACATCATTGTAAAATCAAAAATATAAACGATGAATACCAATCAGAAAATTGCAAAAGTACATCTTACCTCAAGGTTTCGTCAACTACTTGTAGCTATATTAAGTGTAAGCTTTGGTATTTCAATGTACATAGCGATGAACAGTTTTATGGCAGGTGTAAATAATATTCAAACGGAAATTACTTTCACTTCAATGTCGCATATTAAAATTTACAATGATTTATCGGAAGATATAACACCAATAATATCAAAACCAAAGGATAGTAATACGATTTTAATGGTCAATAATGCCCGAAATATTCAATATACACAAGGCATTAAAAATGCAGATGTTATTAAAAATGAATTGTTGAATATGCCTGAAATTAATGGTGTTGCACTACAACTCAATGAAAAAGTTTTTATTAGAAATGGAGTTTCAAATACAAGTGCATCGCTTTCAGGTATTGAAACAGTTAATGAAAACGAACTTTTTGAAACTGCAAAATATATTGTAGAAGGTAATTTAAGTGAATTAGATAAACGGTCTGATGGTATTATTTTGGGTGTTGGATTGGCACAAACCATTGGCGTAAAAACAGGTAATACCATTTCAGTTTCAACTTCCGAAGGAGTATCTAAAACCTTTAAAATCATAGGGTTGTTAGAATCTGGCTCTAAAGGCACAGATAAAACGAGCGCATTAATTTCCATTCAAACCGCAAGACAATTGTTTTCTAAAAACAAAAGTTATGCAACTGATGTTTTGGTAAATACCTATGATTATAATAATGCCAGAACCGTTGCAGAAAAAGTACGCAAACTTACAGACTATAAAGTTGAGTCTTGGCAAGAAGGAAACGACCAGCTTGTGTCTTCAAGTTTATTGAGAGATATACTGGCAATAGCCGTTTCGCTAACCATACTTATTGTCGCAGGGTTTGGAATTTACAATATTATGAATATGACCGTAAACGAAAAGATTAAAGAAATAGCCATCTTAAAAGCAATGGGATTCAATGGAAAAGATGTCATTGAAATTTTTCTAACACAATCGGTAGCTATAGGTTTAATAGGTGGATTTGTAGGTTTATTTTTAGGAAATGTTATTGTACAAATGCTAGACATTGTACCGTTTAAAATTGCTTCACACAACACATTACCTGTTGTATATAATGTAAAGGATTACATATTGGCATTTTCCTTTGGTGTAATTATCACGTTAATAGCAGGATATCTTCCTTCTCGAAAAGCATCAAAAGTAGATCCAGTTGAAATATTAAGAGGTTAAAAACAACAACATATGAATGCAATTTCTATACAAAATATAAACAAACATTTTTACGATCCAGTAGAATTTCAAGTATTAAAAGATATTTCTTTTGATGTGAAAAAAGGCGAATTTGTTTCCATTATCGGAAAATCGGGTTCAGGTAAATCTACCTTACTGTATCTGCTATCTACAATGGATACAAAATACAACGGAAACATTTCAATTAATGGTACACAGGTTACAGGCTTAAAACAAAATCAACTGGCTAAATTCCGTAACGAGCAAATCGGTTTCGTTTTTCAGTTTCACTTTTTGCTACCAGAATTTACCGTTTTAGATAATGTGATGTTACCTGCTTTAAAGCTGAATAAAAGACCTAAAGATGAAATTGAAGCAGAAGCCATTGAATCGCTTCATTTATTAGGTTTAAAAGGAAATGAACTCAAAAAAGCCTCTAAAATATCAGGTGGACAACAACAACGAGTTGCCATTGCAAGAGCGCTAATCAATTCGCCATCCATTATTATGGGCGATGAACCCACAGGAAACCTCGATTCTAAAAATACAAATATTGTTTTTGATGTGTTTAAAGAATTGGCAAAAGAACGCGGACAGACCATTATAGCTGTTACTCACGATGATGAGTTTGCAGACAATTGCGACCGTATTATTGAGCTTTCAGACGGAAAATTAATTAGTCATCAGTAAAAAAGTTATACAAATAAAAACAATAAAATGAGAAATTTAAGAAACGGAATTATAGTCGTATTAATGATAATATTTAGCACCACAGGTTACGCACAATCAAACGCTGGTTTGACAGGAGAATATATTGTAGGCGAACAAAACACAATAGTAAAAATTGAGCAACAAGATGATGTGTATTCTGGAAAAATAATGTCTTCGGATAATTCTAAAGTCAAAATAGGAAAATTGATGGTTAAAGACTTAGAGCAAACCAGAGGAAAATGGAAAGGAAAGGTGTATGCACCAAAACGTAAAGAATGGTATGATGCTGAATTTATTCTAAAGGAAAATACGCTTGATATAAAGATAAAGGTTGGTTTTTTTAGTAAAACGATTGAATGGCTAAGAAAGTAACTATGCAATATTCTAATAAAAAATTTCCTTTACAAAAAGCAAGTATAACGTTTCTGTTTGTTCTTGTTTTTTATAATACAATGAATGCGCAAGACTTTAAATTAGCGGGCGTGTATTACAATAATTATTTAACTTCTGATGTGAAAAATACGGAAGACAATCAAGAAACCAAATTTCAAGAGTTTGGTGCTTTTGTGAATTTTCCGAAGAAATTAAAGAACAATAAAACTGTTCTCATCAATGGATTTGGTTATGGTTTTGTAGAAACAACCATTAAGGATCCCTTATTTCTGTTTAATGAAAGCGATAAAAAATTACAGCAACTGTATTATCAGTTAACGCTCTTACATCAATGGAACGAAAAATGGAACGTCGCTCTGAATTTAAAACCCACATTAGCATCCGATTTTGAAAGGAAACTAAGTGCCGATGATTTTATTTTTCAAGGTGCTGTAGTGGCTACTAGAAAGTTATCGTCAAGCTTTAAACTTGGAGGTGGTTTAGCATATAGTGCTCGTTTGGGAAGTCCGAGATTCATTCCTGTGGTTAATTTAAGATATAAGAAAAGTAGGCACGAAATAAATGCCTTATTGCCTATAAATGCTAAATACAGCTATTCGATATTGCCTAATGAGAAACTACAACTTGGACTGCAATATGCACTTAACGGGGCAAATTTCAATGTACATTCCGATGATAATCGTATTGATAAAATAAATTATTCGAGAGCAAATTTTGGGGTAGTTACTCAATATCAGTTAACTAATATGCTACGATTGGAAGCGTTTGGAGGATTAAGTGCTGGACGATCATATAGTGTTATTGACAATGATAATAAGACTTATGATTTTGATTCGGAATCAGCACCATTTTTTAGTATCGGGATTGTATTAGTTCCACCAAAAAGTAAAAAGTAATATGTTTCAAAAGACATCTAAGAAAATTATTATATCATTAATTCTATTCATAAGTGTGACAGGAATTATACATAGTCAAGAAAAAAGGATTTTTAATTTTAATTCTGAAGAAGTACCCTATTATCTTTCTTTAAATTTTAAGTATGGTTTATCTATACTGCCCAATCTTAATGCTAAAATCGTAATAGTTAATGACCAAGAAAGTCTCTTGTCAGTATCTGAATCAATTAAAATTCCTGAAAAAAAAATCTACGAAAAAGATTACCTTCTCTATTATTATTTAAAATTACCAAAATTAAAAAGTGAAAAAGAATATCTAAATTTTCTAAAAGCATTTATAGAGGAGAATTACAACAGAGATGTTTTCAATAGAAATACTATTAGCATAGATTTTAAACAGAACACAATTCCATTTAGTTGTGAATCTCTTGAAGAATTAAATACGTTTTTGGCACAAGTTATAGTTTCAGAGAAAAGCAATTTATTAAAATGTGGTAGAAGTTTTATTTTGTCAAATAATAATTTGAAAGAAAAATTAAAGACTTCAATATCTTATGAATCTATAAGATTTATTGGCGAAGCTGAAAAAATAAAAGAAGATTATAAACTTTTAAAATCTTTATCTCAATGGAAGAATACCTATTTTATTGCAATAAAATTAGGACTTCAAGAAATTTCTAAAAACCAAAGAACAACTTTTGATGAAGAAACCCGTGTAGATTTTTCTGATTTAAAAACTGTATGGAATATCGACGCTGGATATATGTTTTCTGAAAAATTTGGAGGCTTTTTGAACTTTGGAATAACATATAAAAAAGAACAGAAAGACCAAAATATAAGTAATAGTGTCAATGGTATTACCATAAGTGGTTCGGGTAGTGGTGCTGGGGTTATTAAAATAGGATTAGGTGTAAAATATATCCCTTTTGTTAAAGATCGCTGGAGTATATATACAGATTTAGCGGGAGGCTTTTTAAGTGCTAAAGCTGGCGGTGGTGATGGTAGCGTAACTATATCTAATGGCAACGTGAATAATACAATTAGTAAGGTAGAAAGAACAGAAAAAAGCAAGTATTTAAATTTATCTTTGGGTGCAAATTACAGATTGGGACGTACTGTGTTTTTAACCAGTAATTTTCAATATTCAATTTCAAATTTTGAAAACAATATTGGTTCTGTTTCAGGTTTTACAGGATATACAATTAATCTAGGTGTAGGATTTAGTTTTAAATAGAATGGAGCATTATTAATCAGATAATTTTAATATATTAAGTGTTAAATATAGAAGTCTAACGAATGAAAAAAAGTATTATAAATAGGATAATTCGCATCATTTTAGTGACTTTGTATGCGCTGCTGGTAATGAAATTAGTGGACTTGGGAATACCAGAAACAATTAAATATATATCGGAAGTTCCAGTACACATATTTTTGTTCTATTATTTACTATTTTTCAATTTGAATGTAGAAGGTAACTTGTTTTTTGACCGTTATTTGAATAAAAAAATGCCGTGGTTTGATGTTCCTAAAAAGCGAGTTTTTGTGCAATTGAGCGTTATTCTTCTATGGACTTTTATTTCTATTGGGTTGCCATTTTTAGCTTGGTATTTTATCAATGGACAATCTTTAATTTATCCGCAAGCACCTGTTATTTTATTTATTGGTTCGATAATTTTTTTGTTGGTGTTTATAGGTGTTTCTGTAGCTATAAATTTCTTTAAACAGTGGAATACATCTTTACTAAATGCCGAATATTTCAAACAGGAAAAACTCAAAGCCGATTATCGGGTTTTGCAAAATCAAGTAAATCCACATTTTTTGTTCAATAGCCTAAATGTGTTGATTTCAGAGATAAAATATAACCCAAAAACGGCCCAAGATTTTACACGCAAATTATCTAAAGTGTATCGCTATGTTTTACAAAGCAAACATCACGACTTAATTTCCTTGAAAAAAGAACTTGAATTTATTGATTCCTTTATTTTTTTGCATAAAGTCAGAATTGGAGATGCTTTAGAATATGTAGTAAATATTTCTGATGAAATAGTACATAAACAAATCCCACCTTTAACCTTACAGATTTTGATTGAAAATGCCATTAAACACAATATAGCTAATGAAGAAAATGTATTGAAAATTTCAATTGAAAGCGATGCTAATAATACGTTAATCGTTAGTAATAACTTGCAAATTATTGATACTGTCGATTCAACATACACAGGTTTATCAAATTTAAGCAAGCGATTTGAATTGCTTAAAAAAGATGGTTTTACTTATGGTAAACAAGAAGAAAAATTTGTGGTATCCATTCCTTTAATTTCAGCATAAAATGATAAAAGTAGTAATAATAGAAGACGAATTACCTGCACAACGATTGTTAAAAGAAACCTTGCAGGAAATAAATTTTGAAACGGAAGTTGTTGGCTGTTTAAACAGTATAAAATCTGCTGTGGAATGGTTTAAAAATAATTCACATCCAGATATTGTTCTGTTAGATATTCAATTATCTGATGGATTAAGCTTTGAAATTTTTAAGCAAGTGAACATTGAAAGCTCTATAATATTTACAACCGCTTATGACGAATACGCTATACAAGCATTTAAAGTCAATAGTATTGACTATCTGTTAAAGCCAGTAGAAAAGGATGAATTGCAAGCTGCTTTTGAGAAATACCATCAATACAATAAGCAGTTTATTCATGAAAAAAACTCAAGTATAAATTTTTCAGAACTTGCATCACTTATTAAAAACGAGAAACCAGTATATCGCAAACGCTTTTTAATACAGTCTAACGAATCCTTTTTTCATTTATCAATTAAAGATATTGCACTATTTTACAGTATGCAAGGCATAACCTTTGCGGTGACTTTCGACAAGCGTGAATACCCTGTTAATTTTTCATTAGAAGGTTTAAAAAACCAATTACACCCCGAACATTTTTTTAAAATAAATCGTCAATTCATAGTGAATATCGATGCTATTAAAAGAGTTCATACTTATTTTAATGGAAAACTAAAACTGGAAATAGACCCTTCTCACACAGAAGATGTAATAATTGGTAAAGATAAATCAGCATCTTTTAAACGGTGGATGGATAGATGAACAAAAGTAGTAGAAAAAAAATGCTCTTCAGATTGTAAGAACTTTAATTTATTTTCCAACGCATAAGCCATACACATTTGCAATTCGCTTCAGCCAACACAAAAACCCAAAATTGCAAAAGAGTATGTCTCGCCAATGCTCAATTCTGAACTAAATAACAAACATCGAAAAACCAAGCAGATCGTGAAAAGCACTATGCACAACAATGTATATAAAACATAGCTATTATAGGCTTTCTGAGAGGTTTTTGCTTCTTTATTAAGTCTGCCAATTTTTTATTTTTGTATATTTAGAGAACAGAAAGATAAACATAAAAAATAAAAATTCGGCTAGTGTTTAATCCGAAAAATTAGTGTCTATTTATACGCTACGTTTCATATACGGAGACGTTATCCAAATTTTTGGAGCCAAGGGATCATCAATCCTCTTCCTTCAAAATTAGAGGAAGTTTACGGACGTTTATTACTAACTAATAAATAGTCCGTCAAAAAAGGAAATTGTGCTGCAACTTTGAATAATAGGGGGAGCCATCTTAGACAGGAGGTCATTTTTGACCTCCTTTTTATTTTTATTCTTTCATAAAACCTTACTGACCAATATAATAGACTCAATTTCGGGAGTGAAAATGTGGTTGCAACTCTCAAAATTGAAATCTTCGAATTTTTCCATAATGATGCAGCACAGCTAAATCTTTTAGTGAATTAAATTTAAATGTTAAAGTGAAACTTTTTATCTAAATTTGGATCTAAGTATTAAATTACATTATTGAAATCTATTTTAAACTTCTGTATCCTGCTATTGATATTATCTTGTGCTAAAGACGATAATAACAAAATTACACCTGAAAACTCTTCACCAACAGTGAAGTTGAATACTGCCTATGAAGTAAATATAACCGAGGATATCATTTATGCTGAAGGACTTAGTCATAATAGTTGGAACAGTCCTAATACCACTGTAGTTCCTTTATTAATGGACTCTTATGTTCCAGAAAATAATTTACAAAATCGACCTTTATTAATGTTAATTCATGGTGGTGCATTTGTTGGTGGTTCTAAACAACAGGAAGCTCTTGTAGAAATAGCAGATTATTTCTCATCCAGAGGATTTGTTGTATTTTCAATTGATTACAGACTTAGAGACCAAATGGGAACGATTCCACAAGAATGGATTGATGTCATTTCTGGTGGTGCCCCTTCAAATCTCAACCAAATTTATGCAATGTACCCTACTCACAGAGATGCTAAAGCTGCTTTAAGGTGGATTATAGCAAATGCCGATAATTATCACATTAATACTGATTATATTACTGTTGGTGGTGGTTCAGCAGGAGCAATTACTTCTATTGGACTCGGTGTATCAGAATTAAGTGATTATAAAGATGAAATAAACTTAAGTGAAGATAGTACCTTATCAACAACTAATCTTTCTCAAAACTATGAAGTACAAACAATTTTAGACTTTTGGGGTTCTAATGCATCCATAGAAATACTGGAGTTAGTTTATGGATACCAAAGGATTAACTCAAATAACCCAGCATTGTTTATAGCTCATGGCACAGAAGACACCACCGTACCTTTTACTAATGCTGAAGATTTAAAAACTATATGGGAAACAAATGAAATTGATTTTGTTTATTATCCATTAGAGGGCAAAGGTCATGGCCCTTGGGGTGCCACTGTGAATGGAAAAAGCTTATCAGATTTATCTTTTGATTTTGTAGTGAACAATCAAAATTTAAATGTTGAATAAAAACTATTGTCAACAAAAGCTGTATTTAAATGTTAAGCCTGCATAAAAAACCTAATTCACAAATAGATTGATTTGTGCTGCAACTTTGAATAACAGGGGGAGCAAAAAGGTTTACAGAAATGTAAGCCTTTTTTTATTGGCTCTCACTGCTCTACCCAACTTCTCAACAATTTAATTTTTATTTTCTACAATATTTGACAGACATATTTTCTTCCTTCAGTTCAGTTATTTCTATCACTCTAAGTAAGTTAAACTTACGTTTCTTATATTTGGAATAAGTCAATTTAATTATGAAAAATTTAATTTATTATATATTAATTAGTGTAGTGTTTTATAACTGTAAAAACTCGCCATCACCAAAAACATTTAATATTCCTTCTGAAATTACAACAATGTACAGCAAATATGTTAGCGCTTGGAGTGATGCAGATTTCACAACTATCTCAGAGGAAATTTACGAATTACCATTTTCCCTATATCTTAGTGATTCCACTATTATTTATAAAACTAAAAAAGAATTAGTGTCATTTTTAACAAATTCATTTAACACTTTAGAAGAAAATAATTACGGTTATTCAATCACTAATAGTTGGGAGCATTACAAAAAAGATGATGATATAGTTGTAATCGAAATGAATTTTACAAGATTTTTAAAGGATAGTTCAATAATGGGTGCCAAAAACAGAACGGCTACATATATTTTAAGAAAAAAGAATGGTGAGTTTAAAATTTCAGCATTGATTCCTCATACTCAAGTTTCAGAATAATAAAACCATAGGCATATCTTCCTTTTTCAATTCTACTATTTCTAAACCTCATAAGTAGATTAAACTTACTTTTTTAATAAGATTTTTTTATATTAGTGTTTATTAACTAAAAAATATTAAAATGAAAAAATTATTTTTTTTATCAGCAGTTTTATTTTACACTTTTTCATACTCTCAAGATTTAAATTGGGACAAATCAAAAGGATTTGAAGTAACTTTTGATATAGAAAACGTATACACATCTGATGGTGTTAATTGGGAAATGTCAATTTCCGGAAAAGCCGGACCTTATGGAATGGGTTTTGGCACAATTACATTTAAAAACTTTAGCTCAGACCAAACTCAAGGAGAATACTCAGGATATTTTTGGACTCAAGTAGATGAAACTACGTTTAGAGGAACAACTAGTGGAATGTGGAAAAAAGATGGAAAAATTTATAAAACTGTAGCTTATGATAATGATGTTGTTGGAGGTATAATTAATTTAGCTACAGGAGATTGGAATTTTGTTCAAAGAAAAGCAAGTTTTAAGGTAGCACCTTTAAAAAAATAAATTCACAATTATTTTCTATTATTAACTAAAAAAAATTAAAATGAAAAAAGTCACTCTACTTATAACAATTACTTTTTTAATATTAAGTTGTCAAAAGAATGAAACTATTGTAAATAAAAATGTTGGTGAAATTTTAAGCGGAAATAATAAAGGTAGTACTTACTCAATAGGAAGTATGGAGCACGCTCAATTAGCCTTAGATTTTTCAAATGCATTTGTAAATCAAGATTATGATTTTGTTAATGAAAAAAATTATCAAAAAACTGTCTTTTTTTATCCTGAAAAAGGATTGGATAAACTTGAATTTAATTTACCTAGCTTAATAGAACTCGCAAAATCTATGCACGAACCATATGATTCAATTACAAGAAATGTTTATGATGTAATCCCTTTAACCCCATCTTATGATGAGAATTTAACTGTTGTAATGTTTCCATTTACTGAAACAAGATATAGAAAGGATGGTGAAATTGAAAAATATAGATTTTTTGAAAGACATTATATCAAAGATGGTAAAATTGCTGGAGTGAGAAAATGGAGTCAAGAAGAATAAAAAACTAAATCTTGTAAATTAGGGTATGAAAAAAACAATTTGGAATCATTTTATTCAAGGCTTTGTGATTTTCTCTAGTGTTCTACTTTCTTTATACTTGGGTAACTTGAATAACAACTCAACCGAGACAAGCAAAAAGAACAATTACATTAAAGACCTTTCTTTATCATTACAAGAAGATATTTCTCAGCTTCAAAGTTTAATTAATATTTTAAATGTATCTGAAAACTTAATAGTGGAAATTCAAAACGATTTAGATAATGTGAATTTTAATTTGAATGAGGACAAGATAATTAATAACTTACTTAATATTGAAGTAGGTTTTTCTTTTTTTCCACAAGATGGTGTTTATAATCAAATGATATCAACAGGTTCATTTGAATTAATTACAAATGAAGATTTAAAAAAGAACCTTCTTGAAATGTATAATCATCAAATGGCAAGAAATTACGCAACATCGTTAGAGATTGACAATTTTAATCTTACGTTTAGGGCTATTCCTTATGATCAATTTCGTATTAGATTTGACTATAATTTATTAGATGGAGATTTTTATGGCAAAAGAAAGCTTACCAGCTACAATTTCAATGATTCTTATTATAAATCTAATTCATTTTATGGCCTTCTATCGCAGGCTAAACTATATGCAAATATGTACAGGAGACAGTTAAGCGATATACTAGTTTCATATGAAGAAACCGTGTTACTTTGTAGACAAGAAGTGATGTAATACTGCAGAGTTATGATAAAAAAGCACTTAGTATTACTATCTTTATTTTTTTTTATTTGCTGTACTGATGATAATATTAAATCTTACGAATTAACTGACCAATGGCCAAGTCTGCCTAATGACTTTATTCTTGGCAATCCCACAGGAATTGGAGTAAGTTCAAGTAATGATATAGTGGTTTTTCATAGAGGAAGTAGGGTCTGGCAAACACCAATGCCGACGGAAAAAATCAAAGAAAATACTATATTAATTTTAGATAACAAAACTGGGGAAATTAAAAATTCTTGGGGGTCAGATTTATTCATAATGCCTCACGGCTTAGAGGTAGATAATGAAGATAATATTTGGGTTACCGATGTTGCTCTTCACCAGGTCTTCAAATTTAATTATACAGGTGAGCTTTTGATGGTTTTGGGGGTCCCCAATCAATCTGGAGTTGATTCATTTCATTTTAATCTACCTACTGATGTTGCTGTAAGCCCAAACGGCTCATTTTATGTTAGCGACGGTTATGGAAATAGTAGAGTAGTCAAGTTCTCAAGACAGGGTGAGTATCTATTTGAGTGGGGTAAATTTGGAACTGATAAGGGGGAGTTTAATATACCTCACGGACTTGATTTAGATAAATCAGGAAACGTATATGTCGCAGATAGGGAGAATAATAGAATTCAAAAGTTTGATTCTTTAGGTGGATTTATAAGCCTGTGGCAAAATAAATCAATAGGTCAATTATACTCTGTAAACATAGATAAAAGCGAAAATTATTTATTAGGAATAGATTACGTTATTAACGAAAATTTTATTCCTGTGGGGTCTGATATTTTCCGTTTTGATTTAAACCTAAATTTGAAAACTCGTTTTGGTAGAAGTGGTTTCTATGATGGAAAAAGTAAAAGATATCACGACATTCAGGTTGATAATAACGGCAATATTTACACTGCTGATATACTAGACAACTCTCTTCAGAAATTTAGGCTTATTTTAAACTAAACCATGGCATTATCCTCTTCTTTCAGTTTAGCTATTAAACCTCTTTAATAGATTGCTTATATTTCTTATATTTGAGTAAAACTAACTTATTATGAAGAATTTATTATTACTATTACTTACTACAATTTTTTTGAGTTGTAGTCAGATTCCAACTGGCGAACTTAGTGGCATTTTAGATGACAATAGTACTGAAGTTCAAATGACTAAAGAATTAATGAAAAAATATTCTGAAGGTAAATTTCGTGAAATTGCGGATATGATTTCAGACGATTCTGGAGAATACTACTTTAATAATGTCAAAGTAGATAAAGAAGGATGGCTTTCAGCAGCCGAGGGACATCACGATTTATTTGATAATATTAAAAATGATAGTGAAGAAATAAATCTTACTTCTGCTAAATATAACAACGGAACAACATGGTCCATGGCTTGGTTTCAGTGGTCGGGAAAAGGGAGGTATACTGGAGAAGATGTCAAAATTATTGTGCATCACGGCTTCCGTTTTGAAAATGAAAAAATAGTATCAGCGTATCATTTTTTTGATCCAAGTTTAATCGATAGAGAGGTAAAAGCTGCCGAGGCCATAAACAAAAGCTCTAAAAGAGTTATTGGCTTAGCAGAATTAAGAGTTAATAAAGGATTTTCGCCCACAGATGTAGAAGAATTTTTAAAAAGATTTAGCAAATTTGTAAGGGAAACAGAACCTGGAACATACGATTTTGGGTACTTTATTTCCTCTGATGGCAAAAGAGTTAATCTAGTTGAAAAATATTACACCTCTTCCGACTTTGTTCACCACTTAAATAACTTTGAAAAGAGCGAGTATTCCATAGAATTTATGAGACTATTTACTCTGAATAAAGTAATCATCGCTGGGGATGCCTCAGATGAACTTAAGGCTAAAGCTGTGGCTTACGGGGCAGAATTAAGACCTCAGATTGGTGGATGGATTAATTAATAATAAAACTTATTTGGTTTTAATTTTACATTTCTAAAGCCATTAAAAAATAGAATTCTACTTCAACTTTAAAGTATAAGGAGAACAAAAAAGGTTTACATTTCTGTAAACCTTTTTTTTAATTAAATTTAAAAAGTAATATTTTAAGTTTTTACTCTCCTTTAAGTAATTTTTTAAAAGCCTCTAAATCAAATTCATTTCCATAAAACAATGTGCTCATTTTCATAATATCTGCTGCTATAAGAACTGCCGTTTTTATTTCATCTTCTGAAGCTCCTAACCTTTTTA
>Ga0228617_1000739_pt1 | contig 15816 bp, 7 predicted proteins | sample 18DmetaG_FD_190061 | JGI IMG/M metagenome (GOLD analysis project Ga0228617, IMG submission 190061) | Seawater microbial communities from Monterey Bay, California, United States - 18D | ecosystem: Environmental > Aquatic > Marine > Coastal | place: USA: California | collected 2016-10-20
CCGACTGGAACATATAGATGACGCGCTTGGCTTTCGCCGGGAAATGCGGCAGGTCATTCCGGCCGGATTCGGCCGCAGTAGCATCATTGAGCAATGAGGTCGCGGCAAGGGCACCAAGTCCGATACCAGACTGCCCGAGGAAGGCGCGGCGCGAAAGTAGAGTGTTGGTGTCGTCGTTGATGATCATTGTCTTGTCACGGCTTCGTCCATGTTTAACAAAGTGCTAGCGACCAGCATCCAAGCGGTCTGCTTGGGATCGCCACTGTCTTTTGCTCCAGCGGCAATGAGCAGTTGCTGCGCTTTCTCAGTGTCCGATTGAAAAATCTGCTGATAGCGAGTCAGGGCGGTGGAAAGAATTTTCAGTTCTTTTGCAGTCGGTCCTCGGCCAAGAACACGCCGGGCGCCGTGGGTGATCCCCTTCTCCACCGATCCTGCAGCCGCCATAAGATCGCCAAGCGCGCGCGCCGCTTCCAGGAACTGCGGGTCGTTCTGCAATACTAGCGCCTGCAACGGGGTGTTGGTGTTCAGCCTGCGCACCGTACAAGTCTCGCGGGAGGGCGCGTCGAATATTGCCATACTCGGCGGTGGGGAGGTTCGTTTCCAGGCCGTATACATACTGCGACGATAAAGTGCTCGGCCGCTACCAGGGAGAAATTTCTGGGAGGTGAATCCGGCCGGGTAGCCATAGTGACTGATCTCCGCCCACAAGCCATCCGGTTGATAGGGATGGACGCTCGGGCCGCCGAGGTCACGATTGATCAAGCCCGCGGCCAAGAGCGCACTGTCGCGGACGAACTCGGCACCAAGCCGGAAACGTGGTGCGCGGGCCAGCAGGCGGTTGTAGGGATCAAGTTCGAGGGAATCAGGCGTCGCCGCAGACGATTGAGCGTAGGTTTCGGACATCACGATCTGCTTTAAAGTCCGCCGCAGATCCCATCCGTGCTCGACAAAATCAGCCGCTAGCCAGTCCAGTAATTCGGGGTGCGACGGATACTCGCCCTGCGCGCCAAAATCCTCAGCGGTTTTCACCAAGCCGGTGCCGAAAATCATTTGCCAGTATCGGTTGACGATGACGCGCGAGGTCAGCGGGTGAGCTGGGTCAACCAGCCATCTGGCGAGCTCGAGGCGTGTTTTTGCCTTACCTTCAGGGCCAGTCAAAGGTGGTAATATTAGTGGACCGTCTGCAGTGACTTTCTCTCCGGGATGATCGTAGGCCCCACGGTCAAGGATATGGGTGTCGCGCGGTTTGTAGTCCATCACCATAACAGTGGCGCGACCCGATTGCGCGGTCTTGCTCAGCACCTTCTCCTCGAGATTCAGCTGATGGATGTAGATTTTGAATGGTCCCGATACAGCAGCAAAAGCATCGTTGACCGTTTTCCAATCGGCCTGGCTGCGTTTCAATTTCGGTTTTGAAAGAGCGAGATAAAGAGCCTTATTCCCCACTCCGCCGGGAGATACTTTTTCTTGAATCTTTTCACCCCACGGAGCACTACCGTACTTACCTAAATCAGCCGCTGGTTTCCACTTGGCGCCCGCGACTTTAGCCGACCATGCCGAACTGCTCACAATGTGTTTTACCCGACGCTCGTCCTCGCGCACCGCGAGGCTGATCAATAAGCCTGCCGGGCTCGGGCCATCGTTGGTTGCGGAGATCTCAATGTGATTCTCTCCCTCTTTTAAGTTGGTGATCCGAACGACCTTCGGCTCCATCCAAAGCGACTTTTTTTCGATCGGCTTACCGCCGTTGATCTTGATCGTGCACGCGTCATCGCAGGTGAAAAGCAGCTGCGCGGCGGACGGCTCCCCCTCGAGTCGGAAGCGGTGCTTGAACAGCGCCTTCGCCGCCTGTTTATCGTCAGCCGCCCAAATCCACGCCGCCGAGCTGTGCGGAACACGCGGCAGATCAGCGGGCTTCGCTATCTCTTTCCGCGACGGTGCGAGGGTCGGCAGGATACGTGTTTCCCACTCGTCGCGAATCTTCGCCATTGCCGGCTCGGGTGTGACGCGCCACCGATCGAGTTCGGCAATTCGTTGGCGTACGTCGCGCTTGACCCGATCAACGTCACAGATCGCCGATCCGGCTTCGATCAGCGGTGCAGTATTGGAATTCTCGCCGCCGCTCCCTGGCTCGCTCGATTGGTTGAAAAAAGCGTAGAATTGGTAGAATTCCTTTTGCGAGATCGGATCGTACTTATGATCGTGGCACTGCGCACATTTCATGGTCAGCCCCATGAAGACCGTGGCGACCGTGTCGACCTTATCGACGTTGTAAGTCACGCGGTATTCCTCTGGGATCGTGCCGCCCTCGTGCGTGTTCATGCTGTTGCGCAAGAACCCAGTGGCAACGCGCTGCTGCTCGGTGGCCTGTGGTAAAAGATCGCCGGCGATCTGTTCGACCGCGAACTCGTCGAAGCGCTTGTTGGTAAGAAAAGCATGGAGCACCCAGTCGCGCCAGATCCACATGTCGCGGTGGTCATCGATCGAGTAACCGTTGGTATCCGCATAGCGCGCGCCGTCGAGCCAATCGACCGCGAGCCGTTCAGCAGTCGCGGGCGACGCAAGCAGACGGTCAACCACCCGCTCGTATGAACCCGGTTTTTGATCGGCCAGGAAGGCATCAATCTCCTCAGGCGTCGGGGGTAATCCGGTTAGGTCCTGAGTGAGCCGGCGCAACAAAGTCTCCCGGTTCGCGGGCGGTGCCGGCCGCAAGCCGTTCCCCTCGAACTGCGCACGGATCAGTGAATCGATCGAAGCTCCCTTTGGGGCAGCCACCGTTTGGAATGACCAGTGACCTTCATACTCTCCACCCTGATCGATCCAACGTCCGAGGAGTTCGATCTGCTCCGGGGAGAGCCGGTGATTCGAATCGGGCGGCGGCATGATTTCCTCCGGGTCCTTAGCGCTAACGCGATTCCACAGCTCGCTCGCCCCCCGGTCTCCGGGAACGAGAGCTTGGCGGTCCTTTTCCTTGCCGAGCGGGGCCGTCGCCGCTTCGAACGAATGCAGTTGCAGCCCTGCCTTCGCATCGTGTGCGTCCGTTCCATGGCAACCGAAGCAGTTGTCCGATAGGATCGGGCGGATGTCGCGGTTAAAGCTAAGCGGCATCTCATCCGCGGACAATGCGGAGGAAGCGATGAACGCTAAGAAAATTCCTCTTAAGTGTTTCACCAATTGGTTTCCTAATGGAGGGTTAGGCCATTCATCCTATTGCTTGTTCCCACCTGAGAAGTATTGATGGTCTCTATCTCCGGCAGAAAAGATGTAGGCAATCAGGTCACTCAATTCGTCGGGGTTGAGCCCATTGATAAGCGAAGGTGGCATGTGTGAGACTTCATGGGGTTTTCTGCTCTTCACATCTGCGGCCTTGATTTGCACGTTGCTATCAGCAGAGAACGGATTGGTCATGAGATGAAGCATTCCGCCATCTTCTTTCGCAATACGGCCAATGACGGAGGAGCCGTCCTTCATGGTAAACTGAGTACTGATGTATTGATCTGAAATCACCTTGGATGGCTCAACGATGTTTTCCATCATGTCCTGCAAAGCATACCGATTGGCGGAGCCGGTGAGGTCCGGTCCGATCCCCATTCCCTCTCCAGCAAAGCGGTGGCACGAAGCACAGGCGGTAGCATGGAAGAGGTTTTCTCCACTAGCGAAGTTTCGTCCTTTCATATTCCCTTCAACCACCGAGACCGCTTCTTTCACAGTCCACGAACGACCCGGACCTTTGGGAGTTTGGATTGCCCGGGCTGGCATCATGGATTTGGCGGAAGCGGCTTCGTATTTTTTGCGGGCTGCTTCATCGGTAACATTAACGAGCGCTTGCTTGCGGGAGTTTTCAATGAAGGCCCCATAGCTGTTTCCTCCCTGCCAAGTTTTTGCTCGAGGGAACCAAGAGAAATAGCTCGCATAGTCGGCATCGCTCCAACCCTCTTTGACCGAGCGGAGGGAGAAGGCCAGAGCAAATTGTTGCACATTCGGACGGAATTGTTCGGTCCGCTGAGCCGCTTTGGCATAATTGTCATTTCGCTGCAGAACCTTGTCGTCGAGAATCTTCTCCTGAATGTCAGTCGCATTAAGAACCAGCTGCACGGTCTTGGACACTGCGCCAGGAGCATTCAGATAGAGTAGAATCTGACTGAGCTCGCGATTCACGAAATTATCCTCATGTGGGTATAAACCATTCAAGGTGCCAATCACTGCGGCTGCATCAGCAGAGCCCGGTTTATCGAGTCGAGTGAACGCCAATTGGTAAGCGCGCAGAGCGGCCAATAATTGCTTCGCTTTCATATTTTTGAAATCTAGCTGATTCAATGCTGCGAGGATCTTAGGCTGTTGGTCTTTTTTGCCCATGCGTGCCAGCGCAGTAGAAAGTTCGATCACGGCCCAGGGAGATTTCTCTTTAGTGAGATGCTGTTGCCACTTTGCTGCCGGCTGTTTCTCGATCGCCACGCGTGCCGCATATCGGATGAACCGGTCTTGGTGTTTTAGGTATGGCAGCGCTTTGGCAATCGCCTCTTCACCAACTCCGTCCTCATGAAGAGTTTCAATTTTACGACGAAGGATGAGATCCGCATCGACTGCTCCAGCTTTCACCCGAGCAGTTGATTCGTCACCCACGTAAGTGAGCTTATAGAGAGCCGAAGTGGTCCGGCGTCCACCAACCATAAAGTACATATCGCCATCTGGATGAATGGTAACATCAGTCAGAGGAAGAGGTTTTCCGGAGACAAATTCTTCCTTGGTTGCTTTGTAGCTCGCCCCGTCCTGCTCAAGATGGATTGCGTACATCGTGCCGTAGGTCCAGTCGTTGATGTAGATCGCTTTTTGGTATTTCGCGGGAAAGCGGGCTCCCAGTCCATTGCTGACTCCGGTCGGACTGCCTGGTCCAATGTCGATCGTTGCAGGTAAAGTATCGGTGTAATAGTTCGGCCATTTCCCGGTGCCATGACGCCAGCCCCAGTCCACGCCAGAAACGACATGATTTACGCGGGTGGGACGATACCATGGAGCGCCAATGTCATATTCCATATCCGCATCGAACGCGAAGAGTTCACCATCCAGATTGAATGCCGCGTCAAATTCATTGCGGAAACCGTGGCAGATCATTTCCTGAGTTTTGCCATCGGGACTGACCTTCATGATAAAGCCACCAGGAGCCATTCGACCGTTATTGTGACCCCGTCCGTCGGGCATGCGCGGAAGAATATGATCTTCTTTCCAGGCTTTTGCCATCCGGTATGAAGTCACCGAGGGTGGCATGTCCGTGTTATTACCTCCCACCATATAAATCGACTTTTTATCCGGGCTCAGCACCAAGCTATGCGATCCGTGCTCGCCACCAGCCTTAAGCGGAATAAGATATTCCTCTTTGTCATACTGATCGTCGCCGTTGGTATCGCGTAGGCGGTAAAGACCACGCTTGCCCTCGCCAACCATGATGTAGAGGCTGTCAAAAGCATAGAGCGCACCATGCCCGCCGCTCACATTAACCTTGAGCCTTTCAACCGAAACTTTCGGGTTCAGGGTGACCCGGTAAATTCCACCATATTGGTCCGTTGTGATGAGCCGCCCCTTGGGATCGACCGTCATTCCCACCCATGACCCCTGCGATGCCTTATTTACATCGTAAATCTTCTCTGCCTTGAAACCCGGTAAGGTGGTCACCGGGATTGACTTAGGCGAATTCGTGGCTTTGGCAATCTGGCCAGGGCCTGCCGCTTGTTTGAAAACATTCCCCCAGGGTTCTGCTCCATACTTCTTCAGCTCAACGGCCTGGTGCCATTCGCCCTCATGCGACTGCGCCATCCAGCTCTTATTGGTGACCAGTTTTTGCTTTCCAGCCTTCAGCGACATGATGAAACCAGCGATTGAGCCTTCATTATCAGCCTCTACGAGCACGTAATTCTTTCCAGCCTGAAGAAACTTCGCAACATCCATCCTTACTGGCGTCTCCCAATTTTTAGAAGCGGTGACTTTTTTACCATTGATGCTGAGTTTAAAGGAATTGTCACAGGTAATGATCAAGGGAGCCTTGGCTGGCTTTGCCTTAAGCGTCAGAGTTGTTTTAAAGTTCGCCTCTTCGCTTGCGATGGTGCCGGCTTTCCAAATCCACATGGGATCAGCGGCAAAGGCCTTCAGGCACAAAAGGCTCAAAATGGTAAGGTGAATCAGGTGATGTTTCATAACGTATCTACTACGGTAATTTTGATGTGAGCTTTCCAGAATTTTGCCGCTCACAGAGTGCTAAGACTATGATGTCAGTGGGCAAGAAGAGCAAGAAGAGCAACATGGTTAATTGGCCCTCGGAAGTTCTTGGGCATTTCTATACACTGTTTATCCAAGAAAATAACCAGACGACCTTTTATTCTTATGCCAGTATCCACCATCATGAAAACACTTCTGGCTGTCATCACTTCCACCTTGCTGGTCTCGATCGCTAGCGGTGTACCGCCGGTGGATTTCAATCGGGATATCCGGCCGATCCTCTCGGCGAACTGCTTCGCCTGTCATGGCCCGGACAAGGAGGCCCGCGAAGGTGATCTACGGCTTGATACCGCAAAGGGGGCTAGGAAAATGCTCGGTCCGGTGGAGGATAGCGAGTTGGTCTATCGGATTGAGACCGACGATGTAGATGATCTCATGCCGCCAGAGGACACGGGGCATGTTCTCACCGAAACTCAGAAAAAACTGCTGCGGGCCTGGGTCGCTTCAGGGGGGGAATACGATACGCACTGGTCCTTTGAACCACCCGTCAAGGCTACCGTGCCGGAGGACAGGCATCCGATCGATCATTTTGTCGGTGAGCAACTGAAAAAGGCAACCGGGCTTACACCTGCAGACGAGGCAAATCGTTACGCATTGATCCGCCGGGTGTCGCTTGACCTCACTGGTTTGCCTCCGACAATTGAGAACGCGGATGCCTTTGTGAAGTCGGGCGATTTCGAAGCCGTGGTCGATCGCTTGTTGGGGGCTGAGGATTTCGGTGAACATTGGGCACGGATGTGGCTCGACTTGGCACGCTTTGCGGACACGAAAGGTTACGAGAAAGATCGCCACCGCGACATGTGGCGCTACCGCGATTGGGTGATCGAGGCGCTCAACCGCGATCTGCCATACGACCAGTTCACGATCGAACAACTCGCTGGTGACCTCTTGCCCAAGCCTACGACCGAACAGATTCTGGCAACCGCTTTCCACCGCAACACGATGGAAAACGACGAGGGAGGCACAGACGATGAGGAATTTCGCGTCGCTGCCGTCAAGGACCGAGCGGACACCACAATGCAGGTTTGGATGGGGCTGACTATGGGCTGTGCCAAGTGTCACACGCACAAGTATGACCCGATTAGTATCAAAGATTACTACTCTTTCTACAGCTTCTTCAACCAAACCGAAGACGCCGACCGACCTGCGCCCGTCATGCCGACTCCCACGGCCCAGCAAAGTGAACAAGCCGCGAAGTTCGAAGCAGAAATTACGGCGCTCAATCAAAAGCTAAAGGCAAAGCCAGCAGGCTACGCAGAGGCTTTTTCCAAATGGAAAGCGGCCTTTAAAAAGACGCCGCCCTGGCAACCGTTAAAGCTGGCTGGAATGGAGTCCAAACAGGATGTAAAGCTGACTCAAGCGAAAGACGGAACGCTCAAGGTCCGCTCGGAAAATCCAGAGAAAGACACCTGGACCCTGACCCTTAATCTGCCAGCGGGGGAAACCTTGACCGCCCTGCGCATCGACGCGCTACCCAAAAAAGCGGGCGGGAAGTGGCCAGACAAGAACGTGGCCTTGCGTGAGCTCACAGCAGAGTTTCTCGCCCCGGGTGCCAAACCCGTGAAGCTCAAACTTGCCAACCCGCGCGCTGATTTTTCGCAACGCGGCTGGGAAGTTGCTAGAGCGATTGATGGCAACCGGAAAGCAGGTTGGGCATTCTCCCCCAAGGCCGCCGAGCCGCACGTTGCAGTGTTCGATTTCGCGAAACCAATCTCCGGCGGGCAACTACGCCTGACTTTGGACATGGAATACGGCCTCGGGCTGATTTTTGAATCGTTCCGTTTGTCAGCAAGCACGCATCCGGTGAATTGGTTGACGGCGAGCCTCGATCCGGTCGCGGGTCTGGAAAAAATGTTTCCCGAGCAAGTCTACGGACCGACGCGCGAACTAAAGGCGCAATTGGAGACTATACAGGAAGCGCTCAAGGGTGTGCAATCGAGGATTTCCAAGACCGCGATCATGCGAGAGCTCGCTGGAGAGAAGCGTCGCAAAACTCGTATTCACAATCGCGGTAATTTTCTCGATCAAGGCGACACGGTCGAAGCGAGCGTTCCAGAGGTCTTCGGCAAGTTGCCCGGCGAGTCGCCAGCGAATAGATTGGGCGTTGCGCAGTGGCTGATGCAACCGGAGAACCCACTTACCGCGCGAGTCATGGTGAACCGGGTCTGGGCGCGGCTTTTCGGTATCGGAATTGTCGAGACCGAGGAGGATTTCGGCTCGCAGGGAGCGGTGCCGTCGCATCCCGAATTACTCGATTGGCTGGCGGTCGATTATCGCGAGAAGGGTTGGTCACTCAAACAACTGCTGAAGACCATCGTGATGTCCGGGACCTACCGGCAAGGCGCAGTGGTGACGCCCGAAAGACTTGCGGCCGACCCACGCAACCGGCTGCTCAGCCGAGGATCGCGCTTTCGTCTTTCAGCGGAAATGGTGCGCGATCAATCGCTCGCCGCATCCGGCTTGCTGACGCGTAAACTCGGTGGCCCATCAGTGATGCCACCGCAACCAGATGGTGTATGGAAGTCAACCTACAGCGGTGAGCGATGGAAAAATGCGACCGGGCCGGACCGCTACCGGCGCGGGCTTTACACTTACACCAAGCGCACCAGTCCACATCCAGCAATGACCTCCTTTGATGCCGGCAGCGGTGAAGTTTGCCAAATCCGTCGGGTTCGCACCAACACGCCCTTGCAAGCACTCGTGACCCTAAACGACACGGCCTTCGTCGAAGCAGCCGGTGCCTTGGCAAAGCGGATGAACGACATCGAACACGGCTTCCGGCTTGTCCTAACGCGTCCGCCGACCGCGGAGGAAGCGAAACGACTGAACGCGCTCTACGAGACAATGAAAGCCGACTTCGCATCGAAACCGAAAGAGGCTCAGACACTGCTTCAGTCCGCCGGACTCAAAGAAGGCGACGCGGCCCAGGTGTGCGTGGCGAGCGTCATTCTCAACCTTGATGAAACTTTGATGAAACCATGAACCTCAAACTCGAGCAACTTCGCGCAAATACACGGCGCCACTTCTTCAAGCAATCCGGTCTCGGCTTCGGTGCGATCGCCCTGCAGCAGATGTTGTCGGCTGAAACAGCGGCAGCCGCGAAGCCGCGGTTCCGCATTCCGGCCAGGGCCAAGTCGATCATCTACCTGCACATGGCGGGCTCGCCATCACAGCTTGATTTGTTTGAGAACAAGCCGGCCCTGACCAAGTATCACGGCAAGGTCTGCCCGGACGAATATCTCGAAGGAAAACGCTTCGCCTTCATCAAAGGGAAGCCAAAGATGATGGGACCCGTATTCGACTACGCCCAGCATGGCGAGAGTGGCCAGTGGATCAGTAGTCTGCTTCCCGGTCTCAGTTCCGTGATCGATGATGTCTGTGTCATCCGCTCGATGCACACCGAACAGTTTAACCACTCGCCCGCGCAGCTTCTTTTGCAAACCGGAAGCCAACTCCTTGGTTCGCCGTCGATGGGATCGTGGGTGACCTACGGACTCGGCAGCGAGAACCAGAACCTACCCGGGTTTGTGGTGCTCGCCTCAGGCGGTAAAACGCCAAGTGCCGGAAAATCCTTGTGGGGTTCGGGATTCCTTCCGACCGTTTATCAGGGTGTGCAGTGCCGAACTGATGGCGGCGATCCGATCCTGTATCTTTCGGATCCAAAGGGCATGAGTCGCCAAATGCGCCGCAAGACGCTCGACGCCCTCAACGACTTAAACGAACTCCAGCATCAACAAATCGGCGACCCAGAAACCCTCACCCGCATCTCGCAATATGAGTTGGCTTTCCGCATGCAAATGTCGGTCCCGGAGGTGATGGACATCAGCAAGGAACCAAAGCACATCTTGGATCTTTATGGTGCGCAACCAGGCCACGTTTCTGCCGCCGAGACCGCCGCCGACCCACGCCAGATTTACAAGGGCGACGATCCGACCTTCGCCAACAACTGCCTCCTGGCACGGCGACTGGTCGAAAACGGAGTGCGCTTCGTGCAGCTCTACGATTGGGGTTGGGATCACCACGGTTCGTCGCTGGGCGAGTCAATCGACGAGACTTTGCCGATCAAATGTCAGCAAATCGACAAGGCCATCGCGGGCCTCATCAAAGACCTAAAACAGCGTGGCCTATTTGATGAGACACTCATTGTCTGGGGCGGCGAATTCGGACGCACCCCGATGATGCAGAACAACGTGCGCAACGAATTGAAAAAAGGATTCTACGGCCGCGACCACCACCCGCATGCCTTTACGATGTGGATGGCGGGAGCCGGGGTAAAGCCAGGTGCTTACGGCTCGACAGACGACATTGGTTACTACATCGCGGAAGACAAAGTGGGTATCCGTGATTTACAATCCACGATCCTGCACCAACTCGGACTTGATCCGCATCGCTTCAGCTTTCCCTATCAAGGACTTGACCAACGCCTCATTGGACCAACCAACGACGGGAAAGTGATCAGTGATATCCTTACCTAAGCTTGGTTGTTCTATTTCCCTAATTCGATGATCGCATCCGCGAAGGCAGTTCCTGTTTTCTCAAAGAAAGCAGCGCTGCCGAAATAATGATACGCTCTATTGCTCCCAAGTTTCCCCCAAGTATCGGGGTCCTTATTTTTGTTCTCAAAAGCTTTCCCGGCATCGTAGTCCCAAAAATCAGCGGTCTTCACGGTGATGACGTTGCCTTTAAATTCAGGCATTTGCGCGGTCGCGATTTGCGCGTCGGCGAGGATTTTGGTCGTTCCTTTTTGCTCGGTGCCTTGGTGCCCCATCGCTCCAATCACAAAAGGAAGCTTGGGTAACTTTAAGTCCTTACGGATATCTCTGATGAAATGCGCCATGTTCTCCTGGTAGGTGCCTGTGGAATGGTCAGAAAACTTATCGTTGAAGCCCTGAAACCAGACGAACCCCGCAATCTCATAGCCCTGTCCCTTGTAGTTGGGCGCATAGGTTTTGAGATCACCAAGCGTCTCATCAACCCCTGCCATCATCAGTCGGTAATAGTGCCCAAACCCCTCCATATATTCCTCTTTTGAAAAGGGCTTCTTTTTCTTTTTTGCCTTATCTTCCAGCGCCTGAATGAAGGCATCGTCCGGCTTCCGGCCACTGGGCGGCAGGAAATCCCGAAAGAGTGATTTTCCTCCCCAGGCTGCTTTGATGATTAACACGTCTTCATCCAGCTTGTCACCGATGGTCCATCCAAAGGAAAGTTCGGGGCCAATCTTCTCATTACTGGCCCCATAGCCCACGCTCATGGGTCCATGCATTTCTTTTTCGATGTGATTAATGAAAACATCATTCCTTTTAACAAAAGATCCACCTTGATGGTATTTTTCGAATCCCACTTTGAGTTTCGGATCTTTTAAGCGGTTCTCAATCACAGAGGTCGTGCAATGTCCTTGCATATTGGATTGCCCAGCCAAGATGTAGACCTTGAGCTTCTTGTCTTCAGCGTTGAGACTGCTCGATAGGCCAAAGGCGAGGATGAGTAGAATAAGTTTTTTCACGGTAATTTAGATTGAGATCTTTCTTTACGGGCTTCCTGACGCTGTTTTTCGTCGGAATCACCCTCTCAGTAAACCGAGATTCTTCTCACCACTTCCGAAGCTCCCCAAGTCCACATTGTGTTTGTGGAGTAGTTCCAAATAGAGATTGCAAAGCGGAGTCGGTTGCTCGAGGACGGTGTGAGCCTGATGACGATAGCCGCCGCCTGCCACGATGGTTGGGAGATTGTTGCAGGTGTGATTTGAAGAATCACCAAAGTTACTCCCGATCACTACGGTAGTATGGTCCAGCAAACTCCCCTTCCCTTCCTCGATCTGATCAAGCTCAGCCAAGAACTGACTGAGGTGCTTTATGATGTCTGTCTCTATTCGGCTGAGTTTTCCGAGCGCATCAGCCTTGCCTCCGTGGTGCGAAAGGGTGTGCCATCCACCGGTCGCGCCGGGAACATTGATCGCGCCATAAATCCAATCGAGCGAGAGCGTAATGATCCGCGTTGAGTCAGTCTGCAAAGCCAGTTTGGAGAGTTCGAAGAGGTTGCGAACCTTGGTCGAAAAAGCGAACTCCTGGTCATCGCTCAAAGTATTGGGAACTTCCGGCTTTTTGGTCTTGAGCCAAAATTCCTCATGCTTCAATTGCGCCTTCAGTTCTGAAATGACGGCCCGGTAGGATTCGATCTTCGAGGCATCCCCGCCCTTCTTCTTAATCTGCTCCATGTCGCGATAAAGGGATTTCACGATCTGCTGGTCGTTCTCGATCTGTTGGCGCTTCGCACTCAGATCTTCTTCACCAAAGAGCCGTTCAAAGATCTTTCGTTCGTCATGCATCGGCGGAATGGCCACCCCGCGATCATTCCAGGAGCATCCCCAGCCACGGTCGTAGATACTGAAGGAAAGATAAGGAAATCGCGTGTCACCTCCCATCTCGCGGGCGAGGATCTGGTCGAGTGAAATCGTATTGGTAAAATTCGTCGCCTCGGGACTCGGCGCTCCGGTCAGGAAAGATTTTTCCGAGTCATGATTGCTAGTCTCCATTCCCGGGTGAAAGAAATTTTGAAAGACCGTCATTTTCTCCCTCACTGCCATCTCTTTGAGATACTCAGAACTAGTCAGGTTCCCTCGCCTTTTCGGAAAGAAATTGGGTCCGTAGAACCCCAGCGAATTGCAAATGAAGATGACCCGCTTCGGCGGTGCTTTCGCCGAAGTGGCAGCCCGAAGATTCAACGACTGCATCGCCAAAGGCAGGGCCGCGCCGAACTTCAAAAACTCTCTTCTGCTGAAACCACTCATTCCTTCAATTCGTTGAGGGCCTTGATTAACACCTCGATGACAATATTTTTCAAGCGGACGTTTTCTTCCGCCTTCCCAAGAAAATTCCATAAGTGAAGGCGCTGCTCAAGGTTCGGTTTTTCGCCCCGGGCATACTCAAAGAATTTCTTAGCAAAATTATAAGCGATCTTCTGCTCGTTGGAGAGCAAGACCTTCTTTAGCCCGAAGATATTCTCAAACTTGTCTGCGCCCATTTCTCCCGAAGCATCCACCGGGGCCCCAACCTTGAAGTAACCTTTCGGGCTGTATTGGAAGGTGCTCCTGTGCGCCTGCTTGATCTTATAGTTCTCGCGCCATTCCCCACTCGCATCAAAGTTCTCCAGCGCAAAGCCATAGGGATCGATGCTCTTGTGGCAGGTGTAGCAGGTCTTGTTGCTTTTGTGCTGATCTATCTGTTCCTTGAGCGTCTTTGCCTCTCCGTGTTCCGGTTCCAGCACTGGGACACTCTCCGGAGGTGGCGAGAGCGGCGTGCCCACAATATTTTTTGAGATCCAAGCTCCACGTAAAATGGGCGAGGTATCGAAACCATCCGTCGTCACTTTCAAGACACTCCCCATTGTCAAAAGTCCTCCGCGAGGCACTTCGTCAGAAAAGTTCACCTTTCGCATTCTTTGCCCGGTCACGCCTTCGATCCCATAGTGCCGAGCGAGACGTTGATTGAGAAAGGTGAAATCCGAGTCGATGAGATTTCGGGCGGGAAGATTTTCCTCAATCAAATGCTGAAGGTATTTCCTGGTTTCGATCGGGAGGTAGTAATTCAGAAGGTCATCGTAAAGCGGGTAAAGTTTCAAGGAAGGCGTCACCTTTTTGAGGCCGCGCAGGTTCAGCCACTGATCACTGAAGGAGCGAACCATGCGGCGACTGCGCTTGTCGGCCAACATCCTCTGAACCTGATCATTTAAAGTCGCGCCATGAAGCGAATCCGAAGCCGCCAATTTCAGTAGTTCCTCATCGGGAACCGAAAGCCACAAAATACGAGCGAGATCCGAGGCTTTGCCAAACGACGAATTGGCATGCTCCCCGGGCGCCATCAGGAATCTTGGTGAACAAAGAATAGCCTTCAAGCCAACCTTGGTCGCCTGCACGAAATCGCCGTCCTTCTTCAACTTCGCTAGCCCCACCCTAAAGTAAGGCTCCAATTCCTTCTCACTGAGAGTCGACGCAAAAGCTCGCTTCGCAAAACGGCGAATCACTTTTTTTAAATCATCAGGGCTCTTTGAAGCAACTGTAACCGTAGACGTTTCAACCTTCTCAACCAAAGGAGTGATAAGGTCCAATTTACCAATCGAAGCGATCGACTTGCCATCCAACTGAACAGAGTCTGTTACCTTGAACTTGATAAAGCGGCTTCTCGTTTCCTGCGGAAAGATAACCGCTTGTTCGTTGGCAAGCCTGACATCCAGTCCACCTCCCATCACCTTATCACCCCACGTTTTTCCATCGTCGGAAAAGTAAATCTCGTATGCCTTGACCAAGCCATTGCCATTCCCGCCCGACCAAGTGGCAAAGGAAAGTCCTTTGATGACCGCTCCATTTGGATTCTCAAAAGTCACGAAATGCGGCGGCTTCGCCACCAGCGGAGAGAAGCGCGTGTGCCAGAAGGTCAGATTCGAACCATCCTGCATCTTCTCTTTCTCCATCCCCTTCTGAAAACTGCTCACCGAAAGAGCGCCGCCAATTCTCTTGAGCTCAGTCTGAAACTCAGAAGCCTTTTGGACCTTCCGCTGCTCGGCCTCAATTTCTAATCCCTCGAAGATTATCTTGTAGGAGGAAGGCGGCCAGGAATCCACCACCGGCCCCTTGACCTTCAATTGCTTGATGTAGATTCCCTCCTTTGGATTCTTTTGACGAAAATTGTGCCGCGAAAAGCAGTGCACCGAAACGCTTTCTCCGGGATGGAGGTAGGCGCGGATGGTCCGCGATTCGACTTCACGATTTCTGAGAGATATCACACCGACGAGACGCTGTAACTGGGGACGATCGTCGGCGTAGTAATACTTTCCCGCATAAACTTGCAGGCTCATATCGTCTTCGAAATCCGCCACCTTAGCGGCATCAAATGTCAACTCATACCACCCTGCCACCGGTGGCTCAAAGTTGTCGTAGAAGAAAGAATAGCTGTTGCCATTGTTGGCCCGGGTCCACGAGAAAAGGGTGCCTTCCTGATAGGGCCGGTGGTAGATGCGGTATGTCTCATGGCTGTCCCGGACTTTGCTCGTCAGCCAGCTCCTCTCCACTGGAAATCCATCATCTGGAAAGGCATGATCGAGCATTTTTTCTGCGACCGAAAAATACGACCCGAGCATCTCCCGGCTTAGCTGAATCTTCCGGCTGGAATCGAAGTCGTTCGTCCCTCGGTCTTCCGGGATCCAGCCAGCGAGATCCAAATCCGTCCCCAAGAGATCATTGAGCGAATACACAAATTCATTCCGGCTGATTCGGCGGAAGGATTTCCCAACATGCTTTCCCTGCCGACCAGCGAGCCATTCCAGCAGCTCTCGCTTCTCCTTTGCATCCGGCTGATCTTTGTCAGCGGGAGGCATTTTTCCCGTCACCAAATTCTCAAAAATCAGAGAACCATCGAAGTCCTCTTTCCCGAGTATCACGGAGAGATCCAGCCCCCCTTTGTCCGAGCCGTCGCCGTGACAATCGAAGCAGTAGTGCTCAAAAATCTCTAACGCCTTTTCGTCAGCAAGAGCAGCAAGGCCTGCCGGCCCCAT
>Ga0228617_1000750_pt1 | contig 15736 bp, 13 predicted proteins | sample 18DmetaG_FD_190061 | JGI IMG/M metagenome (GOLD analysis project Ga0228617, IMG submission 190061) | Seawater microbial communities from Monterey Bay, California, United States - 18D | ecosystem: Environmental > Aquatic > Marine > Coastal | place: USA: California | collected 2016-10-20
TGTCGCCCTTCTAACCAGCATCAAATTGGACCACAATACTGAACTTTCACGCCTCACTCCTCTGCTTGCAGATATTCAGAGCGAAGCCATCGATCATTGGCTCATCGAACAAATTCCAATCCTTGATGACGGCGCATTAGTGTCTTTGATTCATCTGAAATCACTTTCGCTTGAAGTCCGAGCATTATCGGCAGAGAACATTTCTAATCAATCAAGTGAAGCATGGGAATCGGTTCTACCTCTGTTAATTGAGATATTCACTCAAAACATGGACCTCAACAGACTTGCCGACATTATCACTTCAAACAGTCTTGTACCCATATCACATCCTTATGAGACTCTTCTAGTCTCCCATTTACTTGATTCTGGGAAAAATACTCAACTTTGGGATCAAGTTCGCATTGCTCGTAGAACGGCACTTTCTGAGATTCACAGCATGGATGCGCCCGAATCTTTTTCTTCGACTTCTGAGGCTTTATTGATGTTGTTCGAGGGTGAAAACATTCAAGATGACCGACTTACAACAGTTCTAGATCGTCAAGGCCTTCGCGCCTTTAGCCCAATCCGACAAGCTCTTCGAGAGGGTGGAAGTGGAATTGCATCATCGACTCATCTTTCTAACCTAGAGGAAAGTATTGCATCAGCCGAGTTATCCAAGATGGAAAGGGTTCTCTTTAACGCAGTAATCTCCACCCTCCGGCTTAATTATGTGGCTTTAATGCTACAACATGGCAACACAGGCCCGGAACATATCGATACGTTGAACACACTTTTGGGTAAAGAGTCCATTCCGACCGCTCTCATTCACAGCGTACGCCACCTCGTCTTGGAGCACGACCTCGGACTTCCATCCCTAGTTCGATGGTATCAATCAAACGATGCTCTTTCTCCGTGGCATACTCTTGCGAGAGCCGCTGTTTATGCATCCAACAATGAAGAATTGAATGCGGCTCGGGATTATCGAAAAGCCGGTGACAACCCGGAATTTGACTACGAACACTCGTTAACTCTCTATCGTAAAGCATTGATTCATCTTGCCTTTGCTGAGCAGTGGCATGAAGCGGTTGAGTTACTCGACGCCCAACCAGCATTGAAAAGTGCCATTACCCAGCGATTTCAACTTTATCTCCGCGTCTCGCACACTGCTAAATCTCAGGACACCAACTCGGCAACAAAACTTCTCAAAGAGTTCGTTAAGCGCACAAAAATTGTGACTGAAGAAAATGATGATGGTGAAATGGTTGAGGTCCCCCGCGTACATTACGCTGAGGATGACTTGGACATGCTCAAGACCTATCCACTCGAACATCCTCGTACGCTCCCTCAAGATCCATTCTCAGGTCGTGTGACAGCGGCAATAAATTCGCTTAACAAAAACCGCCGCCGGCAGAAAAACTCACTCGATGTTCGATTCAATCAACTTATGCAGGGAGACTCGCCTTCAACCGATGAAGTCTATGCTCTTGCCAAGGAAGCATCCAAAGTTCGTCCAGTTGATGGTTTGATGTATTTGGAGCGCGCCCAAAACAGCACTTCCTTTACCGATGCTGAAATTCGAACATTACGGGACGTCGAGAAGTCCATGTTTTCCTTGAATCGCCAAAACATTCCGAATTCTTCACGCCGTTATTTGAGGAACCTGTCTCTTGCACCACTTGTTATCGTTGATACCAACATTCTGGTTGACGCATTGATTGATAGAATTTCCGAAAAATTGCACTTGGTTGGAGAAGCCAGCCTTGACATTCGTGGGCAAGGTAGTTTTCATAAAGTTCTTTTGAGCAAGGCAAGAGATAAGAAATTACAACTTTGGTTGCCCGATATTGTTCAACAAGAATTAGCCGGTATTGTATCTGGTGCCCACACTTTACAAGCACGGTTTGATGATTCACTTGTATCTCCTGAGTTACTTGAAAGTGTTTTCAGTTCCAAAACATTAGGACTTCTTGCAGATGAGGTTTTGAAAGACTACAATACTTGGCGCCCACTTAATCTTGAACTTGAAAAGGAAGCAGCGTCTCTTGAAAACTTAGCATCAATTGAGAAGTTCCTTCTCGAATCTACCGAGATTTATGAAGAAATAACGGCAATGAAGCGAACTCGAGGCGAACCAGTCCGCACCGTTATCAACGGGAAAGACGTGTATCCTGAATCCCCAGATAGAATCATCATGGGAATAGCAATGCAACTTGCAACCCAATCGCTACAGGACCTTGGTACAGTGTTGGTCGCAACTCGCGATGGTGATTTCACTCTTGTTGCTCGTGCTTTTGAAGAGCAATTCGGCTTTGGTATTGCCAAAAACAGTCGTTCACTCAATGCTTGGGTCAAGTGACCTCACATGTGTGAAATCATAGCATCGCCGAAAGCACTGCAAGAAAGCAGGGTTGCATCACTCATGAGCCTCTCAAAATCATAGGTTACGGTTTTTGCCGAAATTGCCCCTTCCATACCTTTCACAATGAGGTCTGCAGCGTCGTTCCAGCCCATGTGTCTCAACATCATCTCAGCAGATAAAATCAAAGATCCCGGATTCACTTTATCTTGGCCGGTATACTTTGGAGCAGTGCCATGAGTTGCTTCAAAAATTGAAATTCCAGTATCGTAATTGATGTTTGCACCTGGGGCAATTCCAATCCCGCCAACTTGTGCAGCAAGCGCATCAGAAATGTAATCGCCATTCAAGTTCATTGTCGTTAAGACAGAGTATTCTGCTGGACGAGTAATGATTTGTTGGAGCATAGCATCAGCGATGACGTCTTTGACGAGTATTGATCTACCGCTCTTAGGATTTTCAAAGGTACACCACGGCCCACCGTCAATTTCCTGCGCTCCAAATTCTTCTTTTGCCAAGGAGTAGCCCCAATCACGGAAGCCACCTTCGGTAAATTTCATGATGTTACCTTTGTGAACAAGTGTGACGCTTTCCTTGTCGTTGTCAATCGCATATTGGAAAGCAGCTCGAACGATTCTAGCAGTTCCTTCTTTTGAGATGGGCTTGATACCTATTCCTGAAGTCTCAGGGAATCGGATTTTGTCAACACCCATTTCATTTTGAAGGAAGTCGATGACTTTCTTGACTTCTTCACTACCGGATTCCCATTCGATTCCGGCATAGACATCTTCACTGTTCTCTCTAAAGATAATCATATCAACGTCTCCTGGAGATTTAACTGGAGAAGGCGTGCCATCGTACCACCGTACTGGCCGAACACACGCATAGAGGTCGAGTTTTTGTCGAAGAGCAACATTCAATGAACGAATTCCACCGCCAACAGGCGTTGTCAGCGGGCCTTTGATTGATACAAGCCCAGTTCGCATTGCGTCAAGTGTGGCTTGTGGTAGCCACTCACCGGTCGCTTTGAATGCTTTTTCACCAGCGAGAACTTCTGACCAAACAATGCTTTTCTGATCATTATACGCTTTTGAAACAGCGGCATCTACGACTTTCATCATTACGGGAGTAATATCAATTCCAATACCATCACCTTCGATGTAATGTACAATCGGTTGGTCAGGAATAGTAAGTTTTCCATTTTGCATTGTAACAGGGTTTCCTTCCATGGCTATCAATTGGTCCAGAAGCGTCCCCTTCAAGAATGAACCGCTCCACGGACCTCCATGCAGGGAAGAGTCGAATGGACTGGCGGGCACGGTTTATTATGTATGAATTCAAAGAATCAAAGTTTGGAATTAGATTGGGAAAGCGGCCCTTCGCCTATGCAAGTAGCGTTGCAAATGGTTGGTGCATGTTCGTTAGTCGATGTAGTTGTTGGATTAAAAGAACGTGAATTTCAACGAGTTTGGGTGGAAATGGACAGCACACGAGCTGAACATTCTCCTCGCGTTTTCAAGACAATTGAAATGACCTATCATGTGGAAGGCAATGTACCGATGAAATTACTTGAACGGATTGTTGAGAAAAGTCATGAAAAGTACTGCAGTGTTTCGAACATGCTAACAGAGGTCGAGATTACATCGACCGTTGTCGTGCATGAAATTTAAGCGGTTACCCTTCCAGAGATTACGTTCAATTTCGACAGGGAATCCATTGCTTGGAGAAGCAATTCTCTCAATGCATTGTACAGTGGATACCAAGACTTCGATAGATGGGAGGGTGGGGAGACTGGTAGTGCTCCATCGTCGGTTGACAGAACGGTAGCGAACGGGCGAACTTCACCGGTACCTACCATATCAATAATGAGTGATAAATGGTAGGCTTGTTGCTCTTTAATCACACGGGCCGACTCAATTTTGGCACGAGCGTCGGCAGGTAGATCGCCAAGCCAGTTTTCTCCTCGTTCAGCACGAGCATGCAATTCTTTTCTCACCAGAACTTCAAGAAGTTCAGTAATCACTTCATTTGAAATTGGCATCAACTGTTGAGTAGGGACAGCGGGTGCCGGGTGATTTGGCATGCTTAAGTCGCCGGTCGAGTTATCTGGCGCAATGGACATTTCATCACTGAGGGCGAACATGGAGTCAGCAACGAGCGTTTCCTCTTCATCATCATCCATGAATGCTGCTAATGGGTCGTATGTGTTTGGTTGAGGGGTTCCCATGGCAGATACATTTGCAGATGCCATTTGGCCTGGACGTACGGCGCCTAATTCAGCAAACATGTCAACTTCTTCTTCGACTTCTTCTACTACTGTATCCCATGGCCCCATATCTTGCACCGGAATGAAATCGACCTTCTACTACATGAAAGAATGTTTTTTTGTTGCGATGATAAAACTGCACACCACGCCGATACATTTTCTATGGAGTATGTCCTGAGGAAAGAGTCATATGAGTCGCGCATTGGAGTAGTATTGAAGGTCAATGTTCTTTTATCGAATGAGTGTTTTTTTATTCCTAATTGCCACTGCAGTATCGGGTTTGCCGCTTACAGACAGTGCTCCTACAGGAATTGGCAGCATGGCTGACAATGGTTGCGTATGTCATGGTGCTCAATCCAACGCTACTGTGGTTGCTGTACTTGGCTTACCTGCCCAATTTGAGAGTGCTCAGACATACAATATTACGCTGGAAATTGAAAGTTCAGTCGTACAATCCCAGAACACATCGATTGGTGGCTTCCGCATCCTGGTAAGTGACGGAACTCTTGAGCCAGAGAACTCTTCCTTAGTACACATAATTGATGATGGTTGGACGCATAATTTCACCGGAAGTGCCTCACGGGCATGGAATTTCACATGGACTGCACCGAGTGACAACACTACTTCAGTAGATTTTGTTGCTCATGGCAATGCAGTAAACGGTAACGGAAACTCAATGGGAGATATGTGGAATTCATATGGAATTCAGGTCCCGGGCAGCCAGTATGTTGGAGATATAGCCCATCCAAATGTATCGGATGAACTTAATGCCGAACAATATACAATCTTGTACGGCGGATTAGTTGTGCTTTTCATCTTCCTTTACAGGACGATTAAGTAATCAGTTAACGAATTCAATCTGTTGATTTCGCAAGGCACGTAGTTGTCTGTTTTCACTTGCACCATGGATTTGCTCACTTTTAACCCCAGTTAGCACCAGCATAACTCGCAGCTCCTCATCGAGCTCCTCTTTTACCGCTGCTCCCCAGATAATCTGGGCATGTGGTGAAATTTGTTCTTTGATGAGTTTTGCACAATGCTCAGCCTCCCCGAGCGTTAGGTTCGACCCACCGACAACATTGATCAATGCCCCTCGAGCATCAGAAGCATCGATATCCAGTAACGGAGAATGTAATGCCTCCATCGTTGCAGCCTCTGCCCTTCCAGGTCCAGATGCAGCGCCCAACCCAATCATTGCTACTCCGCTTCCAAAATTAATGACACTTCGCAAATCCTCAAAGTCAAGATTTACCATTCCATCAATCGTGAGCAGTTCTGCCACACCAGTAATTGAGCGAACCAACAGTTCATCACCTACTCGGAAAGCACTGGAAATCGGTAAGTCCTTTACGCCTTCAATTTGCAATAACCGCTCATTTGGAATCACAAGAATAGTGTCACAATGTTCGCGTAATCGCTCTAAGCCCCATTCTGCGTTTTGTTTTCGCAAGGACCCCTCGGATTGGAATGGGTAGGTTACTACAGCGATTGTCATTGCACCTTGCTGTTTTGCTAACCGAGCTATTTGTCCTGCAGCTCCAGTTCCCGAACCGCCTCCCATACCGGCAGTGATGATGGCCAGTTGGGTATCGTTGGTAATTCGTCGAAGAACCAATTCCGATTCAAGTGCTGCCGCCTCACCCTTCGCAGGATCGCCACCAGCACCTCTGCCTCGTGCGGTTCTTCCAATCAGAACTTTTTCATCGATGGGGGACATCAACAAGGCCTGTGCATCAGTATTGATTGCATAACCAGTTACGTATGAATTTTCGAACAAACCCTCGCTGTGTAGGCGGCCTATTGCGTTACAACCAGCCCCTCCAACTCCATAGACCCGTATTCGAGGTTGCAGAGATTCAAGCAGAGCTTTGAGTTCAACTTCGCTTCCTTCTCCCATTGGTGGAGCAACAGGAGTCGAGTTTGCCATTTCAGATTCAGTGAGTTCAAGAACACGCTCAATTAAGTGTCGCATGTAGGTCATGCTTGCACAAGCACCCTTGAATGTGCCGCCACTTTCAATGGATTAAACTGCGATTTTTGCTGGTTGTTTAATACGCCATTAGTCCCGAAGGCCTTCCTGTGTGACTTGGTAGACACATTCACCATCAGGAAGGTTTGGAGAGTCAACCAATCGTGCAATTCGCCGTCCACCCTTTGCTTTTCTCAAGTAGAGTCTGAACGTTGAGGCGTGCGCTAGAACGTGACCGCCGACAGGCTTAGTTGGGTCTCCCCACATTGCATCAGGCTTGGAGTGTACTTGATTGGTTACCAAAACCAGAGCGTTGTTCACATCAGCGAGTTGCTTCAGGTCTTTGAGGTGACGATTGAGTTTTTGCTGACGATTTGCAAGCATCCCACGTCCAATGAATTCAGCACGGAAATGGCTCGTCAAGGAATCGACAATTATCATTTTGACATTCAATCCTTTGCTCATTCTCTTAATTTCATCGACGAGAAGCATTTGGTGAGCAGAATTGTATGCTCGGGCCACATGTATTCTGCTCAGTACTTGATCTGGGTCAAGGCCGTGACCTCTGGCCATCTGAGTGATGCGCTCTGGACGGAATGTGTCTTCAGTATCGATATAAAATACATCACCATCAAAGCCGCCTTCGCTCATCGGTAGGGTGCAATTAACTGCGAGTTGATGTCCAATTTGCGTTTTACCGCTTCCAAACGCACCGTATACTTCAACCAGTGCTTGAGTTTCAAACCCACCGCCAAGTAAATCGTCTATTGATTCGACTTTTGAAGAAAGTTTCAGAACTTCACGTCGTCGCTCGAGGAGCGCCCCTCCGGAAACGAATCCACCAATATTTGCCATCTTCTTTGCTCCGGCAATAATCTTCGTAGCAACCGCTTCACCAAGTTCTGCTTGGTCTGCAAGGTCGCCAGGAGACATGACTGCCAAAGCCAATAGGTCGTCAAATCCAGCTTCTCTCAACTTTTCAGCAGTAGCAGGCCCTACGCCGGGAAGATCTTCGATAAGCGGCTCAGGAACCTCCTCTTCTTCCGGCATCAATACAGGTGCCTCCTCTGTAGGGTCTTCATTCTTTTCAACATCGAGTTTCGCTTTTTTCTTAGATTTGGTAGGCATTTTTGTTCACTTCCAACCCCTTCTGGTTTGGCAACGGTATATGAATGAAAAAAACAGGGTAGGTTTGGTTTGACGCCTATTTTCATTCTTTCAATTCAACAAAAACGGTAAACTACGCTCGAACTTTTCATTTTAAGTTCACTTTTAGTAAAACAGAAAGTGAAACTATTCTTCCTGCGTAGGTACGCTCATAGGGTTTGGAATACTTTCTTCCGCTTCATAATTGATGTTCACGGTGTGGTCGACAGTTACTTGTTCATCACCGTTTCCTTCAGCCTCGATATCGACCTCGAGTTTCCATGTTCCCGGCTCGATGAAGTATTGATTATGCATCCAGTTTGCATCCTGTCCGTCAGCAACTTGTTCAGGAGCGGATTCAGATGCGGTTGCGTCGGTTGTATTCAGTAATCTCCATGTGACCGTGACTGTTTGTCCTTGTGCAAATGGATTCGTAGGATTTCCCGGGTTAGTTATCGTTGAGTCAATCGTGATTTTTTCGGGAGGTGAACATTCACAGTCCGGTGTCGTCTCAATTGACATTGTGTCTGGATCGGCAGTGTTCCCCTGTGCCCAGGATATTTGTTTATCGATTCGAATAGTGAGGTTCTCATAGTATTCGTTACCTTGGTCATCAATAGCACCAACAGCTGCATCAAACAGTCCATGAGTCAGATATGTATAGGTCACTTGACCACCTTCTGCAGCATTTGTCTCAGCAGAACTCGAACCATCACCCGGGATGTAGTAAAACGTAACCATCTCTCCGGCAGATGATTTGGTGTAGGAAAAATCAAACGTCAATTCAACGCCGTTTTCAGAAACTTGCTGATTGTTTTGAATGACTTCTTCAATGGTTCCGGATGTTGCATCATAGTACACAACAAAATCGATAACGCTGCTTTTTCCATTATCCTCTTCAGCACTGAGACAACCTGAGATTGAACTCAATAGGAGTGTTGCGCACAACAAAATAGGAATAAAACGATGTCCCCGCACACTACTCTCATGCACCTCATCCTCATCAATGCAATGGAAAAAAACCATTAAAAGGCGATATTTTCTCTCGTTTCGATGAAAGAGGAGATATCTAATGCATCGGTGCATTGAAAAACGGTAGGAGGTAGCCACAGCCATAACGAGGTGGGGTAGTCTGGATATCCCGTCGGGCTCATAACCCGGAGATCGATGGTTCAAATCCATCTCTCGTTACCACTAGTACTCGTAGTAATCATGCTGCGGCTTGAGAAGATCCATGGCCGCCTGCAGTCGCGCATTTGCAGCGGCTTCACCGCGTTCAATGGCAGCCTTTTCATCTTCTAACCGATGGATAGTCAGTTTGCAGTATTCAGTGGAGCCTATCCCTTCGTCAATCGCTTTTTGCAATACCAGTACGATATTACTGACGCTGGCTTTCGGTGTGTTTTCGGGTTCAAGAACAAATTCACCGTTGGTAAAAATAACAGGGCCTGCTACCTCGACAGCCAAATTCAATCGAGAAACGGTTTTTTTGTTCATTGGGAGAAGTTGGCACGCATCCAAGGCGCATGCAACATTCCCTCTGGATAATTTTTCGCAGCGAGAGAACGCCCTCATTGCTGCACTTTTTTTACCAGCGAGAGCATATATCTTGCCAGCGCGGCGGTAGTCTTCAGCTGCTGGAGTCATTTTCTCCAGTAAATGGGGTGCTCCAGCCGAGAGTGAGCGAGTCAGCTTTTTCCTTTCACGATGAAGAATTTTTACTGTTGAGATACCCCTTTTGGGCTTGTCTCGAACAAGAAAAACATCACATAAAATCCGTAGCCCTTTAACCAACATAATTTGCGCTTCAACATCGCGTTTCTTGTCAGCGAGGAACATTTCAGTGAACTGAATCGCCATAACTTCTGACATTTCCAAACGCCCATCCTCGACATAACGCTCCAATTGGAGTAATGTTTGAGCAGGGTCGTTCATTCCAAACATAGCAACATACAGTCCTAGGGGTGGTGACCTTTGATTCCTTTCCTCACCTCACGCAAACTTGTTGCCGTCTTTTGTTCAAGTTTTTTACAGACAATCAACCTTTTTGTTTATCTATTCGATGACATAGCGTGTTTGTGGACAAAGGCATATCCGTAGCGGTAACGGGCGCACCAGGGACTGGAAAAACAACACTCTGTGAACAATTGCTGGAGAAGTATATTGTTGCATCATTGAAAGATTTAGCCAAGCAATTTGGCTGCTTAGGAGATGTAGATTCAAACGATGAATCTGCTCCAATCGACATCCACGAACTTTCAGAGAAATGGCAATCTGAATCATCAGAGGTTACTCTTATCGATGGTCACCTCTCACATTTTTTAGATGTAGATGCAATCGTTCTTTTGCGCTGCAAACCTAAGGACCTACAAGAGCGCTTAGTCAAGCGCGGATATTCGGAGTCGAAAATCACTGCCAATGTGGAGTGGGAGATGGTAGCAGGTACTTGGTCTGAGATTCATGAGTTTGAGATTTCAGTTCCTGTTCTTGAAATTGATACAACCGATGCACCGATTCAGAGTATTGTCCAATTGGTCACCGATTGGATAGATGACGGATGCCCTGCTCTTGAACAAGAAGAGAGTTCGTCTGCTGTTGATTGGTTGTAAGTCGTGGTTTTTGCTGCTGACTTACCGCAACAACCAACATCCCCCCCCACGGCCCAATGAGCGATTGCCATGGCTTTAGAGAAGTTACGAGATACCTGGGAAGGGATACTTAATCCGATTTTAGAAATGTTCTCAAACGTAAAACCATCTACTGTAACATGGGTCGCACTACCGGTAGGAATTCTAGGCGGTCTTGCAGTACTAACTTCAGAATATTCCTCTTATGGTGCCAACATGCTTTTCGGTGGAGGATTTTTGATTATTCTTGCAATGGCAATGGACGGCCTTGACGGCCCTATTGCCCGAAAATTTGGCAAAGTCAGCCGCTGGGGGGACTATCTGGACCATACATTCGACCGATTGCTTGATGCAGTTTGGTTAATCTGTATTGCTGGTTCTGTCTTTGTAGGTGATTTGACACTCGGTTTGGCTGCTGCATGGCTCACTCTACTCGGTTCGTACATGGGGACACAAGCTCAGGCCGTAGCAGGTTCACGCAACTATCGTGGTTTTTCCAGAGCAGATAGGACCATTTTAAGCGTAATAGCCATATTCTTAACCGGCATATTCCTTCACGCAGGGATTGAAGACTTCGGAATGTATCCGGGTTTTCTTGATCATATTCCAATCAATCCACTAAGTGTCGTCGTCTTGATTTCTGCATTCGGCGGGTTGTGGACTTTTTTGGTTCGTTTTCAACAAGCGAAATCTGAAATTATGCGTATTGATTCAGAGGACCCTCTCCCTCAGCCGAATCATTCCCAATCCGAAGAATAATTTCGAAACTTCGTACCCCGTAGGGGTGTCTTGAACATCCGTTTTAGCCATTGAATATCCGACATGCTCTTAACCGTTGCATGCGACAGTAGATTGATGACAGTCTTATTGCTCGGTAAAGAAGGCAAAAGAAAAGCGATTTTTCTTGTGCTATGTATGCTGCTGGCCCTGACTCCAATCAGCAACGTAAATGCAGAGGATATTGGTGATCCAGCCAGTTTACAGGCACAGGATATTTCAGCTGTTTTCGACCCTGTTTCAGAGACGACAACCGTGACATGGCGTAACATTGACATCGATAGTTCAATCCTCACTGGCCTATTTACAGCGACCTACAATGTTTACCGCTCCGACCAACCGATAACTCCAGCAACAATCAACTCCCTCACTCCATTTGTAACCAACATTACAGCGTGTTCTTCTTTCGAAGTTGGAAACGACCCATTCAAATGCCGAGGCATTAACGGAACTGTGGCAGACCATTCTACATCGTTCCTCGTATCGCCAGGAGTGAATCAATCGTTCTACTACGGCATTACTACGATTCTTGGAGACGGTACGGAAGTCTTTGATCTCGATACCAATGCATCGACCCTTGGGAGTCCTGTATTGGAGCAAACAACCCCAATTCGCACACCTTACAACATCGCATCTTCCTATGACCCTGAAACCAGTCAAACAACTGTCCAGTGGATTAACTACAACGACATATTCCCGATTTTACCCGAATCAGGTGATAATGCATACCGAATACAATTGTACAGAACCTCCTCTCCAGTTTCAAGGTCGAACACCAGTATATTGTCTAACTTCCAAACAGTCAGTTGGGAATTGCCTGCTGGCACATCACAATACGTAATTGATATTCCTGAAAATACGGATAGAGAGGCGTATTACTCGGTAAATTATCTTCTTCCAAATTGGACAGATGGAACCACTGACTATGAAGACATTCGCTTCCTCTCAAACAACGCAATGACATCGCCGGTACGCGAAGACAACATGCCGCCAGCGCCAGTGAATTTGTACACAGCTAGTTTCTCTCCAAGTATTTACAACGGTCGTGGGACCACTACAATCAGCTGGTTAGATGCTCCAGGCGAAGATGGGGAATCATACAGAGTCTACATGTCAGACTCTCCATTTTCAGATATTCTTCGTTCAGATGTTCAGTTGATTGCGACGGTTGACGAAGATAAAGAACAGTTCGATTATGAAGTCCCAATCGGTCGTCTTGGTTATGCTTACTATTGCGTAGTGATTGTTGATGTATACGGCACATATGACGTCAATACCTCCGAAATATCCTGTTCCGACGGCGTCTTAGAAGACGCATTTAGCCCATGGATTGCTGAACCTACGAACGTTCATGCAGAATTTATTGGTAACAAAACGACGCGTGTCACATGGACCGACCAACTCGGTGTCGAAGGCGAAATCTACCATGTGTGGAAAGCTGGTTGGAGAGTTACTGCGGGAGAATGGGCGAATTTCAATGAGTCTCTAGAATGGCTCGGTTCAGTGAGCGATGGTGTTGGCTATTTCGATGTACAACTTGAAGAAGGACTCGTGAGTTCTAGGCCGTATTACTTTGTCACAACTGAGGCACTTTATGGTCACCTTTCGGAGACTTACATGTACAAAAATCTGACACAAAACATGTTCCAGATTGCTGAAGGGAATGAAGAAGATACCACATATCCGTCTCGAGCCAGTATGAAGGAAGTGAAATCGATTGGCTATCTCAACAAGGTGACCATTGAATGGTTTAACTCGAATGAAATTAACGAAGTCTACCAAGTTTGGCGCCACTATGGAGAGCCATTTGGTGAAGATGAAAGTGAAATCAGTTCAATCGAAGACGAAGGATGGGAGATAGCCATTGACAATATCGCAGCTGGTACCTCCACAGAAAACACGTTTTTCAGACAAGTAGATATTCCAGACAATGTCGACCGAGAGGTCTGGTATTCGGTCATTGTCGCTGACCAATGGGGCAATAGCGATCTCGAGACATACTCCGGTTTCGGATCCAATGCAATCAAAGTGACCGAAGACACAAAGTCTCCCGAAGCTACGATTTCACTCATCAACGACAACAATGAAGCATTTACCAGCCCGTCTCTCATTGCTGGAGACTACAAAGTTCAGATCGAATTCGATGAATATCTCGATATCAGCCCGATGCTCAACATCACAACCATTGGAGGCGGTGATATTCTTGGAGGGGAGAAAGAGATGGCATTGATACAAGAGAATGTCGGCAATCCAGACCGAGGTCCTGTTTACCAACTTGATTTCTTCATTACCGCTGCAACACCTCCTGGAACGCTCAAGTTCGAAGTCTCAATGGAAGATTTGGCCAACAACAAGGCAGTACAGTCATGGTCGGACCGGGCAGTTGACGCTGTACCTCCGGAGGTAGTGATTTATTCTCCTTCGTCAAGTGAAGATGCGAATTCAAAGTACCTTTACGGAAACAAGATCCAGCTTCTTTCAGGTGCTCTTGATGATGTTCGAATCGACTCATTCCAGTACAAGTTTACCTACAACTATGGAACTTCGGAATCGATTTCAACACCATGGACTGAAGCCACCGAAGTTACAAATTTGGAGGGCGATAACAGTTCACTTGTTTTGGACATCGAATTCACAGCAGGCAATTTCTTGCCTGGTGAGCATGCTGTTTTCGTTAGGGCCATTGACTCAGCAGGGAACGAACGTTCGACCTACGTGATTTTTGTTGTAGACGAATGCCGTAATAGATTGGATGGAACGACTTCGTGTAATTATGTGGAATCATTGAAACCTGAGCCGGAACCAGTTATTGTGAATCCTTCCATGACCGATCCTCCATACATCTTGGTCTGGATTCTTTCAGGAATCTTCATACTCTCAGTGATTGTAATGATTATGGTCATACAAAGCAGTATGAGTGGTCCGAAGAAAAAGAAAGATTCAGATGAAGAAGGTGAAGATGAAGATTGGATGTCCGAATTTATCGGCACATCTCAAGAACTTGATATGGCGGCCGTTACCGATACCAGTGAAAAGAAAGACGAAAAATCAGCGGAACCCGAAGAAGATGATGATGAAGACCCCTTTGCAGTCAACACCGTAGAAAGAAAAACCCGTCCAAAGAAGGACGTCCCTAAAATCGAACAGGATTCAGATGACGACGATGACGGTATCGATTGGGGTGCTTATGATGACGAGGATGAGGATGAAGAAGAGAAACCTGTTGCTAAGAAGCGTTCTGTTGGCCGTCGTGCTGCACCTCGAAAAGCACCTAAGCGTCGAACTGTTGGCCGCAAAAAAGGTAATGATTGAACTTCAACGGGCGGTGAAGTCAAGGGCTAAGCCCTTCTCGACACAATCATGTCGGAACCGACAACAACCCAAGATGCAAAAGATGTAAGCGAAGAAATTGCTCAAGAAATTGATCATCTTTTTGCTTCTTTTGACCCACGTAAAAATAAATTGAATGTTCTTCTTCTAGCCATTCCCGTGGCGCTTTATGCCAATGCTACACATATGGGTGGTCTTGCATTCCTGTTCTCGATGATTGCTATTATGCCACTGGCCTTTCTCATGGGTAAAGCGACAGAGGAAATTGCATTACGAACCGGAGAGGCTGTTGGTGGACTTCTTAATGCCACCTTTGGCAATGCTGTTGAGATGATTATCGCCGGTTTGGCGCTGTATGCTGCCTCCAAAAATGATGAGATTGCAGAGACAATGATTACGGTAACTCAAGCATCGCTCATCGGTTCAATTCTAGGCAACCTTTTGCTCGTCTTCGGTCTTGCGATGTTTTGGGGTGGAGTAAATCATAAAGTTCAAACTTTTAATCAAGACACAGGTCAAATGAACGGTTCATTACTGCTCTTGGCCATCGTCGCTCTCATAATCCCTAGTGCAGTGCATCATTCAGGAGGTAGCCTTGGAGATGTCGAAAAACTCTCTCACTATGCTGCGATTGTCTTACTCCTAATTTACGGGCTAGCATTACTCTTCCAGCTTAAGACACACGTTGATGTGTTTGCTACCGAGTCGAGTCATGGTGCACACGAATCTCCACAAATGACCATTAAGGATGCTTGGATATTGCTGATTCTCTCGACTATTTTGGTTGGCTGGATGGCCCACATACTGGTTCACAGCCTTAGGTGGCAGTAGAAAAGTGGCATCTCCCCGAACTGTTTATCGGTGTCATTCTCCTTCCATTCTTCGGTAATGCAGCGGAACATTTCACTGCAGTACTTGTCGCAGGAAAGGACAAAATGGATCTTTCCATTGCCATTGCGATAGGCAGTAGTGTACAAATTGCTTTATTCGTTGCTCCAGTAATGATCTTGTTTGCTTGGTTCCTTGGGGTTGGACTAACTCTTGAATTTGGGTTGCTAGAGACTGCGGCAACGTTTATCTCGGTACTTATTGCGAATTCTATTATGAGTGACGGTAAATCCAATTGGTTAGAGGGCACGATGTTACTCGCTTGTTACGTGATTCTCGCACTTGCTTTCTTCCAAATGTGAGGTGATTCTTTGGCCCGAAACAGAAAAATTGGCATTGCTCTGTCTGCAATTGCAGTATTGATTATGATCTTTGGAACAATTGGCTACACAGCCCAA
>Ga0228617_1000753_pt1 | contig 15725 bp, 9 predicted proteins | sample 18DmetaG_FD_190061 | JGI IMG/M metagenome (GOLD analysis project Ga0228617, IMG submission 190061) | Seawater microbial communities from Monterey Bay, California, United States - 18D | ecosystem: Environmental > Aquatic > Marine > Coastal | place: USA: California | collected 2016-10-20
ATCCAATGACTTTAATACTCCAGTATTTACACATTTGGATGTTCAAGATTATTATAAAAGACGGGATGGCTCTGAATTTTCAAAGGATTATTTTTATTCTTCACCCGAGGAGTTTGATTGTACTTTCTCAAAATTTCTACCACATGCAGACATGTACATACCGTCACATTATTGGAGCGACAAAGCGGATTATATCATCACACGCGAAGATTTAAAGCAAGAAGATGTTCGTTTGTCTGTTGTTGCAGATATTTCATGTGATATTGATTGTGCAGTTGCATGCACAATTCGTCCGAGTAAAATTGCTGATCCGATTTATGGTTATGATCCTGCAACGGAGTCAGAGGCAGATTATATGAAAGACGACGTTATTGCTGTTATGGCAGTGGATAATTTACCATGTGAGCTGCCTTTAGATGCCTCTGAGGATTTTGGTAACGAATTGATCAAGGAGGTCATCCCGTCCTTGATTGGGGAGGATGTCAATGGTGTAATTGCTCGAGGAAGTGAAACTACATTAACTGGTGAATTAACGGAATATTTTGACTATTTAGAAGATTATTTAAAAGGAATCGAATAACGATGAAAAAAGGGAACAAGAAAATTATTCGGGGTTGGGTCATGTATGATTGGGCCAATTCAGTTTATAATCTTGTTATTTCTTCAGCAATTTTCCCAATTTTTTACGACAATGTTACGACGAAAGCATTTGCCAAGCGTGTTCACGGCTTGGAGGGAGAGGCATACACACAGGCGGTAGATAGTGGGTTTGATTTTGGCAATGTAACAGTGCAGTTTTTTGGTGCAGAAATTTCCAACTCTGTCTTGATTTCTTATGTATTGTCTGCGTCTTTTTTGGTTGTTTCATTTCTATCTCCCATGCTATCAGGAGTTGCCGATTTTTCAGGGAACAAGAAACGCTTTATGCAATTCTTCTGTTATCTCGGGGCCTTGTCCTGTATCTCTTTGTATTGGTTTTCTCCCAATTCAATTGAATTGGGTATGTTGTCTATCTTTCTAGGGAGCATTGGATTTTGGAACAGCTTGGTTTTTTACAATGCATATTTGCCCGAAATTGCAGCACCAAAGGATCATGATCGAATTTCAGCGCGTGGTTTTTCAATGGGATACTTGGGTAGTATGTTGCTTTTGGTGCTTTGCCTCTCAATAATTATGTTTATTGATCCCAAGTACACATCGATCAGTTTTCTTTTGGTAGGACTTTGGTGGATTGGTTTTAGTCAGATTACATACCGAGTATTGCCCAACAATCCATACAAGAAAAAGAAACAGAAGGGAATTTTATTAAAAGGATTCAAAGAATTACGGGCTGTTTTCAGCGAATTCAAAAAGACCAAACAACTGAAACGCTTTTTGTTGGCGTTTTTCTTCTACAATACGGGGGTTCAGACTGTAATGTTGATGGCGGTTATATTTGCGAAAAAAGAGGTGGATTGGGGAGATGCAGGTGGAGATACAGGACTTATAATTGCGATTCTATTAATTCAGATTCTTGGCGCATTTGGTGCGTTTGTTATGTCTCGTCTTTCTGGTGCAATTGGTAACATAAAGACACTGGGGATTTCTATTGTTATTTGGCTTGGTGTGTGCGTTGCGGCCTACATAGTTACTTCGCCGTTTCAATTTTATTTTCTGGCAGGCACAGTCGGTTTGGTCATGGGTGGCGTTCAAGCATTGTCGCGCTCAACCTATTCAAAAATGCTTCCAGAAACAGAAGATCATGCGAGTTATTTTTCTTTTTATGATGCCACAGAAAAGATTGGAATCGTTATCGGTACGTTCTCTTTTGGTTTGTTCGAAATGATCACAGGTTCATTGCGAACGTCTGTGATTTCGGTAACTTTCTTTTTTCTCGTGGGGTTGATTTTGTTGTTTTTTATCCCAAAAAAGCACGTGCCTAGTCAAGCAGCATTTACAAAATAAGCTTTGGAAGCTAATCGTTTCGAAGTAGGCTATTTTCTATAAAATGGCAACTTAACAATTTTCGCTTTCACGGCTTTGTTTCGAATCTCAATAAAAACTTCTGTCTCTATTTCACTGTCTGTTTTTGTGACATAACCAAGACCGATTGCTTTTTGCATTGAAGGTGACATTGTTCCTGAGGTAACGCGTCCAATCACTTCTCCACTTGCATTTTGGATAGGGTAGTCGTGCCGTGGAATCCCACGATCAATCATCTCAAATGCAACTAGTTTTCGTGATGTACCTTCCTCTTTTTGTTTTGTGAGAAAGTCTTTATCAATGAAGTCTTCCTTATTTAGTTTTGTGATCCAGCCAAGTCCGGCTTCAAGAGGCGATGTTGTATCGTCAATATCATTTCCGTAAAGGCAAAACCCCATTTCCAACCGAAGCGTATCTCTTGCAGCAAGTCCGATGGGTTTAATGCCATAGTCTGCGCCGGCTTCGAATACTTTTTTCCATACTTCCTCAGCCGCATCGTTTTTACAGTAAATTTCAAATCCGCCGCTTCCCGTATATCCTGTAGCTGAAATGATGACATTGTCTATTCCAGCAAAGGTATTTACTTCAAAGTGATAGTAGTTGATTTCACTAAGATTCACGTGCGTTAATTGTTGCATTGCTTCAACAGCTTTTGGACCTTGAATTGCGAGTAGTGAATAGTCGTCTGAAACATTTCTTAATTGGCAATCAAATGTATTGTGTGATGAAATCCAATTCCAATCTTTATCAATGTTTGAAGCGTTTACGACAAGCAGGTATTTCTCATCGTTGAATTTATAAATAATAAGGTCGTCAATTATTCCTCCCTTACCATTTGGCATACAGCTATATTGTGCTCTTCCTTCAGTCATGACTGAGGCGTCATTTGAAGTAACTTTTTGTATTAGATCGAGGGATCCCGGTCCAGTCAAAATAAATTCTCCCATGTGGGAAACATCGAATACACCAACGCCTTCACGAACTGTTTTGTGTTCTAAATTGACACCTTCGTATTGAACAGGCATGTTATATCCTGCAAAAGGCACCATTTTTGCGCCCAATTCTTCGTGAACATTTGATAAAGCTGTATTCTTCATTTTATTATTTTAAATTGTTCGACAAAATTAAAATTAAAGTGCAATTTTTGAATCACAAAATGTTATGAATTGCTTTCTATTCTTGCAAACCCATCAATTCCGCCATTTCCTTACCAACGAGTATTCCAATTGCCACGCCCATTCCGCCCATTCGAATGCCACAATAAACGTTGTTCTCTACTTTTTTTATGATTGGTTTTTTGCTCCCTCCAACTCCCATTATTCCCGCCCAAGAGTGGTCAATTTCGAAAGGAGTATTTGGCAGAATTACTGTTTTTAATAGTTCTTCCAATCGATCCAAAATAGGACGTGTTGTTTCTATCGTTGTTGTTGTTTCTCCAATTTTATCAAGATTTCTTCCTCCACCAAACAATATCCGATTGTCGATATTTCTAAAATAGTAAAACCCCTCTTGGTAATGAAACGTTCCTTTTACTTTCAAATCTTCAATTGGTTTTGTAATAAGAACTTGTGCTCGAGCAGGCAGGATGTCTTCTTTGGGAAGAAGTTGCTTCGCAAATCCATTGGTGCATATGGCAATTTTTTGAGCATCAATGGTTCCGATCGATGTTTTCACATTAAGACCATTAACGGATAGCGCTTCGATTCCAAAGAGAATATGTATGTTCTCTTTTACTGCACGCTTAAAAAAAACATCGTTTAATTTTGATGTGTCAATTTGTCCTTCAAGGCGGTTGTGGAATGCACCATAGATTTGGTTGAAATCAAATTTAGCAGCAACGTCTTCATCAATTGTATACACTTCTTTTTGTCCAGTTATTTTCTCGAGTTGTTTATTCAAATGGGGAAGGAGAGTTTTTAGCTTATTGTAACGGTCTTTTTCTTTTTTTGTGTACAAATCCCACGACCCATTTGTTTCGAGGTTGAAGGAATTTGCACCGAACATATCCTTTAAATAATCAAGTCCTTTTATTCGCATGGCAACAGTTTCCCAAACCGCATCTTCTCCGAAATTTTCGATGTCGTCGGCTAGCTCTGAGGGGCTGCCAAAACATGCGAAACCAGCATTTTTTGAGCTTGCACCGGAGGGCAAAATGCCTCTTTCAATAATGACAATTTTTGCTTCTGGATGTGTGCGTCGCAAATGCAATGCAGTGCTGAATCCTACGATTCCACACCCTATGATTAAATAATCAATAGATTTGAAGTAAGTTTTTTGCTCCCAGTAACTCGTTTCATCAATCTTTAGCATACTATTTGTACTTACTATTCTGAACTATTTTCACCATCTTTGTGTAAATGAATTATTCAAATTTAAACCAATTCTGTAACTGTGCGTACAGGACAACGTTTAAATAAGTTAGTATGAAGCACTTTATTCTTTTATTGGCGTTGATTTTGAGTAGCTATGGGTATGCTCAGGAACTGCCATTCTTGTTTAAAGGCAAGGTTTCCAACTCAGATAATAATGTACCTGAGGGCGCTGTGAAAGTTTCTATTGAACAGAATGGACTGGTAGTTTCCAACGTTCAGACAATATCGAATGGCAAATATACGCTTCGTGGAACTGTTGATCTCTCAATGCCATTTCAGGTGACCTTTGCAAAAACTGATTTTGTGTCAAAGTTTGTGCAATTTGATATGACCAAAATGAATGAAGAGGATGCCCCGTCTGGAGATCTTCGGCCTGTTGATCAATTGGATATTCGAATTTTCAAGGAACGTGAAAATTTAGACTTTGGTTTTTTAGATGAAGAACCAGTTGTTGAATTTGAATGGAATCCTTCTAGGATGAGTGCAATACCAGATATGAATGGAGCAAATAAAATGAAATCCAGGATTGAGGACATGCTGTTGGAAGAAGAACGCAATAAAGTGGCTACTGATACAAAATACAATCAGGCGATATTAGAAGCGGATGCAGCTTACGCTAAAGGTGCGTATCCGGAAGCGTTAGAAAAGTATGAAGAAGCACTTGGTTTCAAGCCAAGAGAGACACATCCTTTAGAACGTATTTCTGAGTTGGACGCCTTAATTCTTGCACAGCAAGAAGAAGAATTGGCTGCAAGTCAAGAGCGTCAGGCTTTCGATAATCTCATCTCAGCGGCAGATAATTTGCGTGATCAGAAAGATTTTGAAGCTGCAATTTCCAAATACAAAGAAGCTTTGAAGTTGAAGCCTGACGAACAACATCCAAAAGATCAAGTTGCAATTTTATCTGCGAAAATTGCACAGGCTAAGAAAGAGGCTGCACGACAAAAAGCTTATGATGGGGCCATTCAATTGGGCGAATCATTTTTGAAACAGAAAAGTTTTAAAGCAGCAAAAGACAAGTTCCAAGAAGCAAGTGATCTGAAACCGAGCGAGGAATTGCCCAAACAGCGTCTAAAAGAAATCGCTGCGAAGCTCAATGAAGCGAAAGCTGCTCAGGCAGAGAGGGAACAATACAAAAAAGCACTTGCGGAAGCAGACGCCTTGTTTGATGCCGAGAGCTACAAAGCGGCAAAGTCAAAATATGAGTTGGTTTTGTCCTTGGAGCCTTCCTCAACCTATGCGAAAACGCGTAAAAATAGTTGTGAAGAAAAGATACTTGAGCAAAATCAAAGAGAGCAGACAATTGAAAAAATTGCTGCGCTGATGAACAGTGGAAATGTGGCGTTAAGCAGACGATCATACAAAGAGGCGATTGCAGCGTTCGAAGCTGTCCTGAAAATAGACAATGGTCAACTCGAAGCTTCTGAAAAACTTAAAATTGCGTTACAAAAAAATGAAGTTCAGACGTTAACAGAAAAGGGAGATGCGAATTTTAATGCAAATAAATTCCAAGAGGCAATAGAAGATTATACAGCGGCAAATGCATTAATTACTTCCATTGAGCTGACCGATAAGATTGAAGCTGCTAGGAAGCGCCTTGATCAAGAGACTGCACTTGCTGCAAAAAATAAAAAGTATGAGGAACTTATAGTATTGGCTGATGCATCTTTCGAATCGAAAGAGTGGGAGAAGGCAAGATCACTTTATTCAGATGCCCTGAGTTATACAAATGACAAAAGCTATGCGCAAGGTCAATTAAGTCAAATTGAAAAAAATATTGCCAATGAGAGAATGGTCTCAAAGCGGAAATTGAAATTTGAGAAGTTAATGCTCGAGGGACAGACGGCTTTTGATCGAAACGATTGGAGTACGGCAGTTTCTAAATATACAACAGCACTTGAATACACTGTTGAAAAGGAAGTTATTCAAGCTAAGATTGATGAAGTAAAATCCATTCAAGAACAAGAATTGATTCTTTCGAAACAGAATGCAAAAATATCCTTGCTATTGAATCAAGGAAAAGCAGCTCTCAAGAGGAAAGAGTACAACAAAGCAAAAGATAAGTTCGAGGAGGTTTTATCTATAAGTGCTTCAAATGTAGACGCGAAAAACGAGTTAGAGCAGGTAAATGCTAAGATTATTGAACTTCAAGATACTGCTGAAAAAGAGAAAGCCTTTCAAAAACTTAAAAAAGAAGGGTATGACTTTGCAGATAATAAGGAATACACCCGCGCAAAAGAGAAGCTGACACAAGCATTGAGTTTGAGAGAAGATTCTGAGATTCGCGAAAAAATTGCGAACATTGAGCGAAAGGAAAAAGCATTGACTGCTCAATTGGAAAGGCAACAAATTTTTGATGAGTTGATGGATGCTGCTGAGGTACTTTCTCAAGAGGAAGAGTATGAAAAGGCTATTGCAAAATATAGAGAAGCCTCGGAGTTAATGCCTAATGAAGCGAAGCCGAAAGTAGAAATACAAGCACTTGAAAAAATGAGGGCCAACGCTTTAAAGCAACTTAAAATCGATGAAAAATATGCTGAAATAATCGAAAAGGGGGAGTTTCTCATTTCTAGAAAGAAATACCTTGAAGCAATTGTTGAATTTAATAAGGCGCTTGTAATCAAACCGAATGAAAAACTACCTGTAGATCGAGCAGCAGAAGCAGAAAGACTCTCAAAAGAGAGTACCTCAGAGCTTGAGCGACTCGTCGAGAAAAACCTAAACGTTGCCCAAAAGAAACTCGACGAGAGAAATTACGATCGTGCACTTCAAATTTTAAACAATACTGAGAAGCTAGATCCAAACAATGACCGATTGAAACAGATGCGATTCAAAGTAGATGCGTATTATCAAAGAGAGGAAGATTACACAAAATTTATTGCTGATGCTTCCAGTATGGAGCTCGTGAAGGATTTTGTGGGTGCGCGCAAGGCCTACGAGGCTGCGATCCGCTTAAAACCAGAAGAAGAAGAACTGATTGATAAAATCGAAGAGTTGCGCGTTATTATTGAGCAGGAAGCAGCGAAGGCGATTGAGGAGCAGTTGTATGCAGAACAAATGTCAAAAGGAAAGAAGGCATTTGATGGTGGATCATTTGATTTGGCACTGGTAGAATACAAGAGGGCACTGGAAGTTCGGGAAAATGATTTAGAAGCCACAGCCAGAATGGATGAGGTTCAGCAAGTTCTTGACAATTTGGCGGTATTAAATGCTGAAAAAATCAAGAATAAGAACAGGTTCGATACGATCGTTAGAGAAGCGGATGAGTTCTTTAACAGCAATAAGGATTATGTCAATGCCAAAAGTAAGTACGAAGCGGCTTTAGCGATTTTCTCCAATGATGCTTATGTTAAACTACAGATTGATGAATGTACCAACCTCCGAATTCTTGAGTTAAAGAAGGAGTCGGATAAAGAATACCAAAAAATCCTCTCAGAAGGAGATATGTATTTCAACAATAAAAAATATGACGAAGCACAGGGTGTGTATGAGTCTGCGGTTTTGATGCGACCAAATGACATGTATCCGAAAAATAAATTGAATAAAATTCAGGCGATTTTAAATCCACAATTGGTTGAATTGGATCAATTAGAGGATCTGGGAACTCCTTTTGAGGGCTCTATTTTGGATGGACAATTTCTTCTCGCCCAAGCTGAGGAGGAACGCAAATTATTGAACAAACTTGCAATTGGTCGCCAGTTGATCGAACTTGATGCTGCTCAGTCTCAAATGAATGCGGAGATGTCTGAAGGTCAGTACCAACGTTCGAGTGAGGTTGCACGAATTCAGTCCAGTATGAGCGATGAAGTCGCACAGGCAGACGTCAATCGAGAAGAAAGTTTAGCGTTGCTCATAGCGTCTGAAAAGAAACGAATAAAGATGGATGTTCAAAATATTCAGTATGAGTATGCTGAGAATACACGCAACCAAGAAGCTATTTATGCCATGAATAATGAGCGTGATTTATATGTTGTAAGTCAAGATCAAGAGTTCAAAGAAGAACTCAATCAAATTGACAATATTACGAACGCACTCCAAGGAGCGGCGGGTGAAAGGCAACTTCAGGAGATTGATGATAGGAACGCAAAGAGTCTTCGATTCAGTTCTGTAAAGCTGAAGGTACTTGATGAGCCAATGGATTACTCTGACCAGCGCGAATTGGTGTATCAAGACGTAAGCAGGATAAATGCATACATGGCTACTCAAGCTGCTGATAATCAGCGCAGAGAAGCTGTAGATAGAATTGAGTTGAAAAATGCTTTTGGTGCAGCAGAACAAGGGTATGAACAATATAGTTTAAGTAGTAAAGAAGTGTCTGATTTGACTGCTGAGGAATTGAAGGCATTGACGAAATCAATCAATGATTCAGGCTACGCGCTCAATGGACTTGAAAAGGAGTCTCATTATACAGCTATGGACACATTGTCTGCAATTCGAGCTCGTCTAAATCCATTATCTCAAGATTATACCTATGCTGTTCAAGAGAGCACTGCAGATATAGACCGAATCAAGCTGGATATTTGGGATGAACAGGCATTGCAATACACAAAGGAAAAAGACCAATCACTTGAGGCAGACCAAAAGATTGTTGCTTTTAAAAGAAAAGCGGATTCAGCTCCTTTCGATTATGAACAAGGCCACCGTGTGGTGATTGATGTGCTTTCCGAACGTATAAATGAATTGCAAAATTTGAATGAGCAAGAGTTTAATGCAGCCATGGTAGATCGTTCAAAGGTCCAAGCATTGATTGATGCGAAAACGGATGAGATTGGAAGTGCTGGGCTTGTTGCAGAAGGTGCACATGCAAAGAAAATTGCGTATGTTCGAAGCCAAAACTTAAAGACAAAACAGACGACTGCAGGTATCGAACAAAATGATCGCGTTGAGCGATTAGCTACGGAGAAGAATGTGAACGATATATACAATCAGGTTACATTAAATAGCGCTGCTGAGATTGCAGAGCACGCAGATCAATCAGTGCGATTTGCAGTAAAGCAAAAAGCAATTGAAAGAAAGAATTCAAACCAATTTGTTGGAAAGCAGGAGTCGCTTCAGAATACAGCGAATCAGATTCATGGAATCAATAATACTCCAGAGAAAAAGATGAAATTAGCCAATTCACTAGGCGAGGATTACCCGGAAGGGGTATCGGAAGAGTCGTTTACTCAAGCTGATAACAACGGAAAGATGAAGGCAATAATAACACGTCGAATTGTCGTTATTGAAGGGCATGCAGATGTGTATGTGAGAACACAGACGACACAGGCAATAACATATTCAAAGAATGGTAAACCAAGTTTGCAACATGTTTGGAACACTGAAACGCAAGGTCCTCATTTGGAGCGCCACTTTTAGCCTACTGGCTCTTGTTTCATCATGTGATGAGGCACCATTACCAACTACCGAGATCTCTGGTCAGACGCAGGGCACAACCTATACTGTAATTGTCGTTGGCGAAGAGGTAGAAGTCAATAAATCAGAGATAGACCGTCTTTTGCGTGATTTTGATCTTTCATTGTCTACTTATATTGATGAATCGGTGATTTCAAAATTGAATCAATCGATCGAGCCAATGCGTTTAATTGACAAAAGTGGGTATTTCAAAATATGTTATGAAGAGAGTCAAGATGTTTTTCAGCGGACCAAAGGTTTGTTCGACCCATCTGTCTACCCGTTAGTCAAAGGTTGGGGGTTTATGAACAACATGGAGACTCCATTGGTGCAAGATGAAATCGATTCTTTGCTGCAATTTATAGGTTTTGAGCCGGGTAAGTTACACACTATTTCATTTTCTGATTCTGATATCTCAATGGTGAAATCTGAAACGAATTTTAAAATTGATTTTAATGCGATTGCTCAAGGGTTGTCGGTTGATGTTCTATTTGATTTTATTAGAGCGAAGGGTTACGATAACTTTTTCGTTGAAATCGGAGGTGAGCTGCGCGTTAGTGGAAGAAACAAATACAATACAAGTTGGAACATAGCGGTTGATCGACCAATTGCGAACCTCGAAGCCCGTCAGTTGGATACAATCATTCACATATCGAATAAAGCGATCGCTACAAGTGGAAATTACCGGAAGTTTTATGTAAAAGATGGTGTCAAGTATTCCCATACTTTGAACCCAAAAACAGGAGTTCCTGTGAGGCATAGGCTTCTGAGTGCGACAGTGATTGCTGAAAAGTGCTCTACTGCTGATGCATATGCTACAGCATTTATGGTGATGGGTGTAGATGCCACACAACAATTTATTAAGGAGAATGAAGATCTAAATTTGGATGCTTATCTGATTTATACAGATGCTAGGGGGAATTTAAAGCATACCATGTCATCTGGTTTTCCACGTTATTTACAATGATGTTTTCCGCATACTACTGTGCGTAACTCTGCATGTTTCTGGTGCGATGTGTTCTTCATTTAATGTATTTTCATAAAAAGAAATCAATTATGTTAGCAAAAAAAGTTTTAGAGGTGCTCTTTACTTTGGTGTTATTCGGTATTGGAGGTCTGCTTAGTGCTCATTTTATTGCGATTACGTCTATTGTTGAGATTCAGTTTTTACCTATTTATATAATGGTATTGTGTCTTTGTTACGTAATTGTTCAAATTGTAAAACGCTACGCCCTCAATAATCAGAATTGGTGGGATTGGCTCTATTACATCGGACTTCTCTCTATAATGGTTCCTGCCTATATGATCAACGAAGAGAACTCAACGCTTTTTATTGGATTGGCGAATTACGGAACTTTATTTCTTCTTATTCCTGTGATTGGAGACGCATTACAAATTTTTCAAAAGAAATAACAATATGAATGTTCACTTCATAGCAATTGGTGGTAGTGCAATGCACAATTTGGCAATAGCACTCAATCGCAAGGGTATGAATATAACAGGTTCTGATGATGAAATTTTTGAACCTTCAAGATCACGCTTAATGAGAGAAGGGATTCTTCCAGAGTCTATCGGTTGGAATAAAGATAGAATTAGCTCTGGACTAGATGCTGTTATTCTCGGAATGCATGCACGAGCTGACAATCCAGAACTTCTTCGTGCCAAGGAACTCGGTGTTCCTGTATACTCATATCCCGAATACCTCTATGAACAGAGTAAGTACAAAAAACGGATTGTCATTGGTGGTTCCCATGGAAAAACAACAATTACATCAATGTTGTTGCATGTGATCAATGCGATTGGAATGAATGTAGATTACATGGTTGGTGCACAGTTGGATGGCTACGATTGTATGGTGAAGATTACTGAAGAAGCCTCTATCATGATATTAGAGGGAGATGAATACTTAAGTTCACCAATTGATCGTAGGCCGAAATTCCATCTCTACAAGCCTGATGTTGCCATAATTAGTGGAATCGCTTGGGATCATATTAACGTATTTCCCACCTTTGAAAATTATGTTGACCAGTTCGATCAATTTTGCGATGAGATTGTTGAAGGAGGCGTTTTGATTTACAATTTCGAAGATGAAGAAGTACGAAGTTTAGGAGAGCGCCATGGGGACAAATTACAAACGGTTCCATATCATACACCAAATTATGAAGTAACAAAAACAGGCACACTTTTGCACTATAAAGGCAAAGAGTACCCTTTGAATATTTTCGGTGCGCACAATCTACAGAATATGATTGGCGCAATGCATCTTGGGGCTTCTATCGGTATTGATACCGATGCTTTTTTAAAGGCTGCAGCTACATTTACTGGGGCAGGAAAACGATTACAAAGAGTCATTGAAAATGACACTTTCGTGATGTATAAGGATTTTGCGCACTCGCCCTCCAAACTCAAAGCAACTTCGAAAGCGGTGAAGGATCAATACAAAGAAAGAAAAGTGGTTGCTTGTATGGAATTACATACATTTTCATCATTGAAAAAAGAGTTTTTGCCGCAATACAATCGTGCAATGGCTGAAGCAGATGTTGCAATTGTATACTTCAGTCCACAAGTCGTCGCACACAAAAAATTAGATGCCATTTCAAAAGAGATGGTCCTGGATGGATTTGGTGGTAATGTTATTGTGATGAATAGAACTGAGGAGGTACTTCGTTTTATTCGCGAACAGGAATGGGATAAGTCTGTATTACTCATGATGTCCTCTGGAAATTTTGATGGTATTGATTACGATGCTCTTGGTGGGGAAATCTTAAATCAGTTTTAAAATGAAAGCACGGATTGGAGCTGCAATATCGAATAAAGATACGAGGGTACTTATTTTAATTGTAGGTTTGGGAATATTGCTCCGCGTCCTGGCACTTCCTCTAGTTCAAGTAGTGGATGCAGATGCGGTAACCCGAGTTTTTGTTTCAAAAAAATGGTTGCTCGATCCAAATTTCATCACAGAAGGGGTTTGGCCTCCGTTGCATTACTATTTCAATGCTGTAGTGATCTGGATGACTGGTAGCCATATTACCGCACCAATTGTCGCTCACATGCTCATGGCAGCATTTACGGCGGTCCCTATTTATAAATTCACAAAAAGAGAAGTGAGTAAAAAAGGGGCTTGGCTTGCTGCACTTTTGTATGTTTTGAGTCCAATAATTTTCCGAAATTCATTTCATACTTTGTCTGGTATTCCTTACTGTTTCTTTGTTGCGCTTGGCTTTAACACACTATCGTTGGCAATTCGAGAGAGGAATGTTCGACAAGCTATATATGCCGGATTATTTTTGACTGTAGCATCGGGATTTAGATATGAGGCATGGTTACTTATTGCTTTGTTGACAGGAATTACAGTATATTTTAGGTTGTGGCGAATTATGCTATTCTTCTGGCTATTTTCAATGATTTTTCCGCTTTTTTGGATGATTGGAAATTATGTTGCTCACCACGATTTCTTTTACGGATTAAGTGGAGCCTACAAATGGAACATCATCCTGGAAGGGGTTAATGCAAATGTACCTATCGATAAAAAAGTGCTTCGCTGGCTCTATTTTCCGTTGACTTGGTTCTTTATATTTTCTCCAATTGTAGCTTCATGGCTTGGTTTTAAGCTTGTTTCTAAGTGGCGTAGAAAAGAATTGAAATTATCACTGTTTGTTTGGGCCGTTCCTTTTTGGGTCATGTTATTCACATTCATGTATAAGGCTAGTGAAGGAACGCTTCTGTTACAGACGCGTTTTACATCCTCTTTAATCCTTCTCTCTATTCCTTTTACGGGGTTGTTGATAGATGAAATGATATGGAATAAAACAAGACGTTTGATATTGGGTTTAGTGATCGCATCAATTTTGCCTTTGTCTTATTTTTGGATTACAGTCCAGTATCAAGATTGGTTTCCTAAGGATACACTGCCGCAAAAGGTAATGTTGGCGTATCGATCAAATACGCTTTTGTCGTGCAATGCGTTGCCTCGTCTTGAAGATCAAGGAATCGCGAGAATGAGCAATGAAATCAATAAGAATCTGAGTCCGGATGATGGTCTTATACTTGACTTCTGGTCATGGCAAAGCAGTTATTACTTCGCCTTGTATTCGAATCTAGACCCATCGCAAATTTATCAAGTAAATGGGGCGACGAATGCTCCAGAATACGTGATTTTTGTAAAAGAGTTGTTGGAAAAGTGCCCAAAAGGGGTGATTGTTTTAAAATGCAATTCTAAATTTCGAGATTTATATGATATCGATGGGGATTTAGTTGTTTTCAAAACGATCGATGAACACACAATTCGATTGACTCCTATTTCGGACAATGGGCATCTTTATGTCTATAAGTACGACTTGGTTGAGGCAGGTGCCACTACTGATACTTCAAAAGGGATTGAATTGTGTCCGATTCCCTTTTCCCGCAATCATTTTAGAAATAGCGTAAAAGACAACTTGGCTTGGTATCAAGAATGTGTTTTAAAATCGCATGATGAAGGAACCCCAATAGATCAGATTATTGAGGGGATGGTAGATTGGGTCATAAATGATAGATTGGAGAGAGGGCAAAAAACTATTGGAGATTAAACCTCTTATCGTTTGTATTTCAGTTGCTCTGAACGTCCTTTTCGGAATATTTTGTTGCTTACTTCTTTTCCTCTTCGTTGCTCTTTTTGAACATCCTCGGGCATTGCGTTTACTTCCATACAATCTTGAGAACAGCAATTGTTCATTTTTTTGCGGCACGATTCACATTGAATGAATAAAAGATGACATGCGGCATTTTCGCAATTTGTATGTGTGTCGCAAGCTGCTCCGCATTGATGGCATTGAGAAATTACTTCTTCCGATATTCTCTCAGAACGTCGGTGGTCAAAAACAAAATTTTTGCCATGGAACTTATTTTCAAGACCTTCTGATTTTACTTGTCGGACATACTCAATAATTCCACCCTCCAATTGGTATACGTTTTTGAATCCTTTGTGCTTAAAGTAAGCACTTGCTTTTTCACATCGAATCCCACCAGTACAATACATTACGAGACTTTTGTCTTCTTTGTTTTCTTTTAGGTCTTGCTCAATAATGTCGAGAGAATCTCGAAAGGTGTCCACATCTGGTGTTATAGCACCTTCGAAATGACCAATTTCACTCTCGTAGTGGTTTCGCATATCTACCAAGATTGTTTTTTCCTCTGCAATGATGTCGTTAAAGTCACTGGCATTGAGGTGAATACCTTTGTTTGTTACATCAAACGTGTTGTCATTCAACCCATCAGCAACAATTTTGTCTCTTACTTTTATTTTCAGTTTAAGAAAAGATTTGTTGTCCTGTTCGACAGCTACATTTAAACGGATTCCATTCAAAAAATCTATTGCGTACAACTGTTCACGAAACGCTTCAAAATTACTTGCCGGAACCGAAATTTGTGCATTTATTCCTTCAGTAGCTATATAGGTTCTACCAAGCACGTATAAGGCGTTCCAAGTAATGAATAAATTATTTCTAAATGTTTTTGGGTTCTTTATGCGATGGTACTGATAGAAAGAGATTGTTATCCGGCGTTCACCAGCGTTATCAATCATTTCCGCTCTTTCCTTCGCACTTAATTTGTTGTACAGTTGCATGCTATAAACCGATTAAATTTGAATGTTGCACAAAGGTACTACATTTTTAATGGAAAAGATGATTTTTAAGGATGACATGTTTTTTGTTAAATCATGATTTCTGTCATGTTTTGTACCAATTTTCTGTTTTAACTTAGTACTTAACAACTAAAAACAAAGGGCAATTTATGGGACAATTAATTGAAGTTAATCAAGTGGAAATCTTGGTGAAATTTACTTCACCAACAAAAGGAAAAATAACATTTAAAGATCTTGGAATTATGGATGAGCAATTGGTTCTCAATGGCGGTTTTCTTCGTCTGAGATTCGACCTTGAAGGAATTGGTGCACATGATTATTTTGCTTTTCCAACCATTGAGGTATCCTATAAGGAAAATTGCGCTGAAACACACTGG